>Ga0315914_1004129_pt1 | contig 21758 bp, 12 predicted proteins | sample MpolenodulesMG_FD_203920 | JGI IMG/M metagenome (GOLD analysis project Ga0315914, IMG submission 203920) | Medicago polymorpha root nodule microbial communities from Los Angeles, California, United States - elongated nodules | ecosystem: Host-associated > Plants > Roots > Nodule | place: USA...
CATATCAAATGAAATACTAGAACCATACATTTATAGATCAATTGATTACATGATTAGCTAAGATCAAGTACCTTTAATCCCAACAATGGAGATTTAGCTACTCATTGTCATGGAAGCCTTGCAAGAATGAATGGAAATGAAAAGATTCATTACAACTTTGTGATTTCTCACCAAATGTGGAAGAATCCAACTTCTATCACTCTCACTCTATGAAGACCAAACCCTATCTCTCTCTCTCTCTCTAAGTATCTATGTATTTTTCTGTAAATAAAAGCTTACTTCCTTCAAGAAATGATCAAGGGCTATTTATAAGCTTTCCCATCTGCATCAACTCGCCTCACGAGTTCCTCTGCTCGCCATGGCGAGTTGAGGTTTCTTCCCCATTGGGTTTGTGCCACGTCATCATGGGGAGTTTTAGCCGCCCTTGCTCGCCTCCCAAGTAACTTCACTCGCCATGGCGAGTAAAACCATGCTCCTGCCTATGCTTTCCTTTGCTGACTCGCCATGGCGAGTAGGGTGCGAGTTGGTGGCGAACAAATGTGCCTCTCTGCCTATTTTTTCCTTTGATAACTCGCCACTGCGAGTTGGGTGCGAGTTGAGGGCGAGCAAATGTGTCTTTCTGCCTATTTTTGGCTTTGTTGCACTTTGTTTCTTGTTTTCCATCTTTGCTCAGTGCCTTGAGTAACTTTCCTGCAAAATTAGGTAAAGTAAGATAGATAAAGCGTAAAAGGATCAAAATCAATTATCTCTCGGCTTTTTCCTTAATAACTTGCAAAACAAGTTACAAAAATGCCATAAATCTTCATTAAAATTACTACTTCATGGCACTTATCAAACGTCTTATGCTAGGCTTTTTGAGTTAACGAAAAACAAACAAGTCACGGTGTCAGAGATGTTTGTGTTAGAATGGGGGGTTGGTGGAGAGGCGTGGAAGTGGAGAAGGAGGTTATTTGCGTGGGAGGAGGGTTTGGTGGGGAAGTGTGTGGAGCGGTTGTCTGTTTTTGTGTTTGCAGGTTGGCATGGCTGATAGGTAGGTGTGGAAGCTTCATTCATCCCACAAATATACCGTACAATTTGCTTGTTCTTATTTAATAGCGGTTGACACTAATACTACTGAGGATTTTCATGCGGTTCCGTTAAAGGTTAATATATTTGTCTGGCGTCTCTTCTTGAATAGACTTGCTACAAAGGATAACTTGTGGAAGAGAAATGTTCTAGATGTATCCCTGGTGTCTTGTGCGACATCATGTGGGGAGTTAGAGGACATGGACCATTTGTTTTTTAAGTGCGATCATTATGGTCGTTTGTGGCTCTTGATCTCGCATTGGCTTGGTATTGATACAGTTCTTCATGGCGACTTAAATATTCATTCAAATCAGTTTTGCGCTCTTGGAGGTTTTTCAAATAATTCCAGGACAACTTTCACTATTATTTGGATTTCGGTCTTATTTGTTATCTGAAAAGATCGTAACAAGAGAAATTTTCATAATCACTTTGATCAGCTTGCAGGGCTTCTAGAAAAGGTTAAACTCCAAACGTATTGGTGGTTGAAAGCGAACTACATTACGTTCGATTTCGACTATCCCTTTTGGAGGCAAAATCTTTTATGTTGTTTCCAGGCTGCTATGTAATTTTTGCTTTAGTTTCTTTGGCTATTGCTAGCCTGACTGTCTTGTATTAAACATTTTTCAGTTACCTCTAGCACGTCTTGTGCTTGAGGGACTGTTTGTTGTAATTTTTAATATAATTTGCTTAGTTTATTCAAAAAATATATATTTTAAAATGATAAACAACATAGTTTAAATAAAAGATATAATTGAAGAAAAAATATTAGACTAACATTTATATCTCTTTTATGTGATGATATAGACCAAAATTCTCACCAACACTCGTAGGAGCAAGTGGGGAGTGAGAATTTCTCATCTTTGCCCTAGTTGCAGGAGGGATGATGAAACCACCCTCCATGTGCTATGAGATTGTGTGCATGCAACCTCGTGTGGATCCGACTAGTTAAATCTAATTATGTTACTATTTTTTTTCTCGTTTGATTGTATGATTGTATGAATAGGATTTTTGACAACCTTAATAAGCTTGACATAGGCGCTTCTAAGGATGGATGGCAAACATGATAATTCCTCTAGACGTGGAGAAATAAAGCAATCTTTGAGGACAATTTTCAGCGGCCTTATGGCCTCGTTCGTGTGATTTAACGTTATTCTAAAGACATAGATGAGTGAACCTATAGTCACCTTCAACATAATCCTCGACAAAAGGAATCTGTTTACATAGGTTGGAAGAAACCTCCTGACACGGATGGATCAAGCTTAATAGTGATGGTGCCTACAAAGGGGAATAACGACATAGCAGGGTGTGGAGGTCTTTTTCACAATTCAGATGGGCGGGGGATCAAAGATTACATCAAGAAGATTGACTCTTGCGATGCTCTTCATGCATAAACGTGGGGAGTGCATCTGAGGTTAGATAGGGCTTTGAGAAAGCATACATTGTTATGTGTATGAGTGTTCTAAACTCTAAAATACCAAGTAAATTTTTACTCATAAAGAAAAAGTGTCTTGGAAGATAAGAAGTATCAGTTGTACATATCTACTCCCTCCGGTCTCAAATATAAGAAAATATTCTTTTTTTAGGTTCATTGAATAATTAATGTATCTACTTTACAATGTAGACCAGATACATTAACTACTCAATGAACCTAAAAAATGAATCTTTTCTTATATTTGAGACCGGAGGGAGTATGTATAAAATAATATTTTGAAAATATCATACTTGTTTTTTAATATATGTGAAAATTGTAAAAGGTAAAAAGGTAATCTAGTTAGCAAATAAGTTGGAATCATTAAACACTTCTTTGCCCTATATCATTTGCTAGAAGTTGGCATTTTTTGTGGGTCTATAAGAGCTCAATGAAAGACAAGACAAAAAAAAAATTAACAAAAAATGTTTTGTAAAGTACATTCTAAATCCTAAATTTAAGGTTCATAGTCATGCAACTAAATATGTGAGAGGTAATAAACGATTGGAAACTAAATTAAGCTTTTAGAACATTTATCGGATCACAATCCACGTTTGTATCTTATAGCCACTAGTAGAATTTTAGAGACCTAGTTAATCTCTAACAAACATTACTCATTTTTCTCTCTTCTTTTTCCATCATTGCACACTAATTGCTTCCATTGTTCCCAACCATTCCATGACCACACCACAAAATTTAATGTAAGGTAAAATTGCTCTGTGACCTTTTGCTCTTCCTAAAAGCATTACAATCATTATTATGAATATAACAAAGTGTTCCTTTTTTCTTAATGAACTTATTTCTCAAAGTATGATGTGCATGTCCTAAGTAAGTTTTTTTTTTACCAAGCCTAAACTAGTTTTATGAATACATGATTTTGTTCATTTTTTTATTTGAATTTCCAACACCATGAATGTGTCAATTTTCATCCTTTATCCCCTCTTTGTTTCAAGACTATCATACTAAAAAAATTACACTTGTTTGATGTATTGACATATTCTTTCTAGCATAGTTTTTTTTTTTTTTTTTAATCTTGGGACTAATTTGTTGGATCTGTTGGGTATGGCTCAAAGTTTACTGGTAAGTGGGCAGGTCGTTTGAGCACGGTTCATGGAAAATCTTGTAAATTAGACCGGAGTATTTAAACACAAATTGTAATCTATAACACTTAGCTTGTATAATATAAAATAATTGCAGAGCACATTTGGCCGAACTTCATGATAAAATCTCGTGTATTCTTTGTTTGCATTTTTCGTATTTGTTTTCTTTTGAGCCGAGATTACTGATCTAACGTAATCTTTGATTCTTTTGTTTAGAAACAGAACACTGCACGTATAGAAAGTTAAAGACAAAATAAGAAGAAAGATATAATCAAAAGCAGAAGAAATGTATGAACCAAAGAATATTCTCATAACTGGAGCTGCGGGTTTCATAGCTTCGCATGTAACCACGAGGATAATTAACAAGTATCCTAGCTACAAGATTGTAGCACTTGATAAACTAGATTATTGCTCAACTTTCAAGAATCTACAATCATGCACTTCATCACCAAAATTCAAATTCATCAAGGGTGATATAGCTTCGGTTGATATTGTGAATCATATATTGATAGAGGAGGAAATAGACACAATCATGCATTTTGCTGCACAAACTCATGTTGATAATTCATTTGGAAACTCAATGGAATTCACCTACAATAACATATATGGAACACATGTTCTTCTTGAAGCATGCAGGGCCACAAATTGTGTTAAAAGATTCATTCATGTTAGTACTGATGAAGTTTATGGTGAAACCGATTTAAATGCCAATATTGGAAACCACGAAACATCTCAGCTTTTACCAACAAATCCTTATTCTGCAACAAAAGCAGGTGCTGAAATGTTGGTTATGGCTTATCATAGATCATATGATCTTCCAATCATAACATCTAGAGGAAATAATGTTTATGGTCCAAACCAATATCCTGAAAAGCTTGTTCCTAAGTTCATCTTACTTGCAATGAAAGGCGAAAAATTGCCGATTCATGGTGATGGATCCAATGTTAGAAGCTATCTTCATTGCGGTGATGTAGCAGAAGCATTTGATGTTATACTTCATAAAGGAGTAATTGGTCAAGTTTATAATATTGGAACTAAAAAAGAAAGAAGTGTTTTAGATGTAGCTGAAGATATTTGCAAAATTTTTAAATTGGATTCTAAAAAACTGATTGAGTTTGTTCATGATAGGCCTTTTAATGATAAAAGATATTTTTTGGATGATCAGAAGCTTAAGAAGCTTGGTTGGGAGGAGAGAACACCTTGGGAGGAAGGACTTAAGATGACAATTGATTGGTACAAAAATAATCCGGATTGGTGGGGAGATGTATCGACTGCTTTGAACCCGCATCCACGTTTCTCGGCGATCAATCTATCTGACGAAGCTCAATGGTCTTTTCAATATGGATACTCAAGGCTTTTGAGGTCATTTACTGATGTCGGTCGGAGGGAGCCGGGGCTGAAGTTTTTGATATATGGTAGGACAGGCTGGATTGGTGGATTGTTAGGGAAAATTTGTGATGAGGAGAGAATCTCTTGGGAGTATGGGAGAGGAAGATTACAAGATAGGAGATCAATTATGGAGGATATAAAGAGGGTTATGCCAACACATGTTTTGAATGCAGCTGGTGTGACCGGAAGGCCTAATGTTGATTGGTGTGAATCACATAAAGCTGAAACTATAAAGACTAATGTTGTAGGGACATTAACTTTGGCTGATGTTTGCAAAGAAAGTGATTTATATGTGATGAATTTTGCAACTGGTTGCATTTTTGAGTATGATAAAGAGCATCCTCTTGGATCAGGTATTGGATTCAAGGAAGAGGATAAGCCAAACTTCATTGGTTCCTTTTATTCAAAGACCAAGGCCATGGTAATATCTCTAAAATTTAAGTTACATCTTATTTATAGAAGTGTGTTATGTTGACACACAAATCTAGCATCAAATTTTCATAACAATTTAGATGGTTAACACAATTCACCTGTGGTTTATATTCAGTAGATGGTTAATGATTATAACAAGGCGTTGAAACTTATTAATCATTTAGTGAATACAATTAACCACGATTTTTCAAATGTTCAAGTATACATATAGACTCTTAATATTAATCATCCAAATTATGTTCAAATATACGTGATATTCATTAACCATGATTTGTGTTTAAATATACACTTGAAAATCGTGGTTAATGTCATTTAAAATCGTGGTTAGTTGTGTTCATTGTCTAATCCCTACAATTTTAGAAACTAAATTGGGGATTCACTATAAGAAACTAGGAAAATATAATCACATCATGCACATTTTCTTGCAATGTCAATATCATCTTAGAACATGAAACAAAACGCATGCAGGTGGAGGAGCTCCTAAAAGAATATGACAATGTTTGCACATTGAGAGTTAGAATGCCAATATCATCAGATCTTAGCAATCCAAGAAACTTCATAACAAAGATCAGTCGTTACAACAAAGTGGTAAACATACCTAATAGCATGACAGTGCTAGATGAACTCTTACCTATATCAATTGAGATGGCTAAGAGGAACTTAAAAGGGATATGGAATTTCACAAATCCAGGAGTCATAAGTCACAATGAGATATTAGAATTGTATAGGGATTACATTGATCCTTCATATAAATGGGAGAACTTTAATTTGGAGGAACAAGCAAAGGTGATTGTTGCACCAAGGAGCAACAATGAAATGGATGCTTCTAAGCTCAAAAATGAGTTTCCTGAGTTGTTGTCCATCAAAGATTCTGTTATCAAGTTTGTGTTTGAGCCTAACAAGAAAGCTTGAGGATCTTATAGTTTTTTCTTTTGAGGTTTCTCATGTGACTTGTGTATCTAAGTTTTGTTTGGAAGGCTGGTAATATGAATTCAAACATATATATAGATATATTTAATGTTCTTTTTTGCAATTTACATGGATACTATAATTTTGTTTTCTATTGTTATGTATTTTTATAAACATTTTGTAGTTTACAAGTTTATATGTAAGGAACATTATGGTATTTTGACAGTTGGATTGATTCAAGGGTGAGCTGTTTGTATGTATGTTTGAGAAGATAAGAATGGATTAATGATTATGTATGTTTTTGAGAAGATAAGAATGGATTAATGATAAAAAAAAAAAAGTTTAAATGATTCTATAGGTATGAACTACTTATTATGAGGAACAAAAACTATCTACAACAACCACAAGATCAAAACTTAAGAAGCACTGGTAAAAAATCTTACCTGAAAGGTCATGCTGCCACAAAATGCCGTAGAGAAATTTTCTTCCTTGTTTATGTGGAGAAATCTTCTCGTCTGTGGCTCTCCGGATGTAGCAGTCTCTATAAGAATTTTTACGTTAAGGCGAAATTGACATGATTTAGCACATTAAGAAATGTTATGCTCATCTGCTCGTTGCATCTTAAAGATTAACTCAAAGAATTGACTTACATCCACAATATTATGAGGAATATTGACGATGTTGCAATTCGCGTCAATCGTATAACTATTAGTCATAATAAGCAGTGTCACTGAGGGGAAAAATCTTAGGCAGTGTGAATGTAGGAATTGAAATATTATAGACGATTTGTGGAGGAGGGATATGGTATTTAAAACTTGTCATCTACTTTAAAAAAAATGTTTGGAACAGAGAACTTACAATAATAGAACACCACTTTCTCCAGAGACTAAGGAAGAAGACACGATGCTTATAAAACTCATGATTTTGTCACCCAAAAAAAAAAGATTATTGACATGAGATATTACAAGTGTCTAAAGCCTTTGAAGATGACCACAAATCCATTTTAAACATTTTTATGTACTTGATCTATAATTGTTATCACCATCAATATAATTGCTCATTGATACTGACCCGTCGAGCAGATTATCTGGATGAGTTGGAAAAGGAAAAAAAATTAATAGCTATGAGCATTAGGAGAAATCGAATGCTTATTGATTTACTTAGCAGCAAAAGATACCCATGTCTGAAAGTCATAATCAAATATTTTGTGGGTTTACATGTATATATATTTTATTTTTAATGCCTGAAAACTGCCCAAAAAAAAATCATAATAATGTTATGATTAATATAATATATGAAAAAAGAATAGCAACTCAAATTTCTTTATGGCTAAGCAGGAAAAAAAATCTTACAAAAGAATCAAGTTTTTCCTATAGCTAACTGGTCATTTATCAAGCTCACATGACCCAAAACTTGCTATCCCAGTATCCCTTTAAAAAAACAGTCAGTATCAAATTGATCTTGTAAAAACCACCACCTTGTGTTTTCATGTAGCAGGCTCTTCATTCATTGCTCTTCAAATATTGAGCAATCTGCTTTCTCATCTTTTCTTCAATGCATAGCTGCATCTTTATTTTCTTATGGCTTATAATTGTTGAACCATTACAGAAAGAAGCAAGTTGAAGGAAGATACTGTACAACTAAACTGAGTCTTTTTTTCAACTATCAGAGGAATATCCCCAATCTATATATGGCACCTCCTGTGCCGGGCTTAGGATTTTAAGGCCAATTAATTATACAAAAGCAACTCAGAGCATTACATAAATCAAGACCCTCAGACAACAAAGAAAGCAAGGAGAGCGTGCATTATGGTCCAATAAATTATAATTCCAAGCCGCAAGACTGGCTGTCTCATTAAAGTCCGATCACAAGAAACCCTGAAAAACATGAATGTGTGCCATTTAGCAAATTGAAAGAAATATTTAAAACCAAACAACGGAAGGGAAAAATAGACCTACCACAAGCCATCAATCAAGTCGGTCACTGGTCTTGTAAAACTTGGGACAATTTTGGATGATGCGAGTGATTTGAAACCATGAACTGCAAGAAAAAGTGGAGAAACTAAAAGTTAATAAAAGGAACCAGTGTTTGAGAGCACCAGAAGCCAACACACAGATTAAGTATTGCAAAATTACCCTTGTCATCATCTTCGTCTTCTATCCTACTGGTACTACCAGGGTCTTCATCAACAGCAATGGCAACATAATCACTATTGCCCTTGCGCAAACTTCGAACTTGAGGTGTAACAAAAGTCCCCGTTGTTGTCCAATCATTTATCTGTAAAATAAAATAAAATAAAATAAGAGCAAATAAATTCAATTCCTTAAAATGTTCAAATCCATCATAACTGTGTTTCTGTATAAAAAAATAAAATATCCAATATGAAGTCTTGGAGGAGAATAGGTAACACATCATATATTTCATTTCTTTTTTCTATTGAAGATCAGGTTCGAACATGATTTATATTTAATCTGGATTTTGGTATAAGAATTTTATACTAGTGCAAGACAACTGTTAAATAAAATAATTGACTTCCTTACCACTGGTTCTACCTCCACAATTTCTGAGCTAGTGCCAACCTCCTTTCCAGTTTCTTCCACACCATCAAGCAAATTCAATTGTGATTCTTTCTCATGCAAGGACTTCTCAAGAGTTTCTGTTTTGTGGTTCAACTCTACCACCTTATTCCTTTCTGCTTGCAACATTTCATCCTTGCTTTCTGCATCTTCCCTTAGATTCTCCAATTCTAATATTAGAGACATCAACTTCTTATGAAGTATTTCTTTGTACTCATGAACCTGAGTATCACTCTTCACATCAGGAGGCAAATCATCCATCCCATCTCGAGATACAATTGTGTCAACCCACTTAAAGAACTCAACGATCTCATCCAGACTTCTCTGGTTGCTCAGTTGTGATGCACGAAGATTTTCATTGGTGCATCTAGTAACCTCTTGCCTTAAGAAAGAAATTTCAGCATCTTTTTCTTGCAACTGGGACTGAAGCTTTTCCACCTCAGAAAGGAGATTTGCAGACAGTTGATGAAGCTCATCAAACTTGCTTACAGTTACGGAAAGCTTTTTCATAACCTTACCACGAGAAGATTCAAGGTTCTCAATCTCTTGATTCTTTTGTTGAACAGCCTTTTCAAGTTCAGCATTTTTCTTTGTCAGTTCTTCCATTTGCATCTCTTCCTCGTCAAGTGCATGCATTAGCGATTCAATTTCTGCAATAAATCATTAAGTTATAGAAATATTGTAAGTTTTAGCTAATAAAAGATATATTATATTACAAGTTCAATTCCTTAAAGACTTTAGGAATCATACAAAGCTCACCTTGGTCTTTGGCAGCCAGCAAACCACTATGAGATCTCACTTTATCCTCTAATTCAGCAGCAGCAGTCCCTTGCTTATCCTGCAGCTCCTTGATTATCTGCTCAAGTATCTTCTTTTCTCCCTCAATCACTTCCACCTGTTCTTTTAAATTATGTTCCTGTGTCCTAAGAGATTCAAGATCTTGAGAGTAACTGTTTGCAGCAGCTTCAGCATCCTTAATCTGTTTTACAAGGTCTGCACAAATCCTGTCTCTATGAACATCCTTCTCCTGAAGCTCCCTCTGTAAATTTGTTATAGTAGCCTTCATTTCCTTTTGATTAGCATCCAAAAATTCAGTTTTTATGCTACCAAACCCATTTGCTGCCAACACCAGTCTATCTGCCATGGTTTTAATACATTCCTCAGATATTTCCTCATCAAATGACAGTGTTTTCAAGTTAATCCCTAGATCTGAAAATTCAACCTTCTCTCCAACCAGTTCAGCTTTTCCGGTCTCAAGTGCAGTGAGAGAATTGATGCATGATTCATATAGGTGGGCAATGTTCCCGCGCAATGCAACAAGCTGCAGATCTCGTTTACTAACTTCTGTCTTCATCTTTTCACATGATTCTCTTTGGGAAGTAATTTCCCTCTGAACATTTGTCATTAGTTTCAACAAAGTTTTGTCTTGCTCCTGTGCCAAACTTGAGTGCATGTGTATTCTTTCCTTAAGAGAGCTGACCTCCACCATAAACTCTTGTAGCTTATGCCGAAATAGATGAAAACTGTCAATAATGGTATTATCATTGTAGTGGTCAATGGTGCCGAATTCTGACCAAGATTCTGCATACACAGAGCTCTTCTGAAGAAAAATCGCAAGTATTAGAAAGAAAAATAAGACATATAACACAAATAATATCAAGGTATATAATTATGCCGCACATGAAAATTAATACAGTGAAGACAAACTAGAAGCCACAATATTAAAGGAATAAAATTTGGCAATATAGACGTAAAATATTGGAAGTTTGCAAATGCAGAAGCAACATTCCATGTATACTATAAATATGTTCCACCTACAGTTACAGAGTTAAATGTCGAGAAAATGATGTACTTATAATAAAAAATAAAAAAATTCCAAAGTTTAATTTAGAAAAGCACATTCAAAAACAAATTTCATATTGTTAACAAAGTTAAGAAAAATGTTAACAAAATTAAGGAAAAAAAATCAAAAAAGAAGTGATTTAAAGTAGTGAGGAGATACCAATATGCAAGCCCAAAATTTAAAAACCAAACCAATTCTTCAGCAACAACTATCTCCATTGCTCAATTTGTTCGATGTTTGAAAAGTTAGCATTCATTTACAAAAACATTAATGGAAAGAAAAGGTCGCATACTACAATAAGGTTGAGGAAAAAGAAACTATAACAAAACACGAAATGATGATTTCGAGAATTAGTAAACTGTTCAATCCTCTGCATATCAGATGAGAAAACTCCCTTGAAATGCCATTTATAGAACATCAAACAAGGGACAAGGAGACAGCCTCGTCTAATATATAAACACAAAAGAACAACCTGGAAAATGATGAATTCAGCTAGAAGCCTAGAATCGGATATATCATATATGATCATTCAAATAGCACATAATGCATTCTCTTTCTGAAGTTCCTCCAAGGTGTGATGAGATAAAACCTCAACTGCTCAAGCTATGTGTATATGGTCATGAAAAATTATCTCATCCAAATCCTTAATGGGAAAAGGAAGACTTCTTTGTCCAACTTCCTTTCAAGCTCAATGCATATATCAATCTAACCAAAGCTACTCATCCCACCCCAAAACAAAATAGTATAAGAAATTAAACTAACGAATCATTGTCAAATATCAGCTGACTGCAGGCTATGTTCTATTATTGATTCTCATAATATGCCGCATGAATGACAGTTGATGCAGAATATAAAAAATAACAAAACTGAGTGCAACATATCATTGTAAGCAACTGGTAGATATGTGATAATATATATTACCTTATTATCTGATGACTTGTGTAAAATACCATCATGTTCTTCTCTGAAAGATGAACCCATCACATTTGGAGTATTGTTTCCTTTCATACACGACTCAAGACCAGCTTCCACATTTCGAAAAGACTCCAAATCTGTGAAAAAAGTCTTAGCCAGTAAATTCTGAACCTCACCAAATCCTTTCCAGACTTGGATCATGCTAGATTTTAATTCCACGAGCTCGTAAAAATGGCTCTTTTTTTCTTCCTCATGTGATGTAGATAACTTTTCAAGATGTGAAAGAGCTTCCAGTTTGGCAGCCTCCGCTGAATCCCTTTCTCTTCTGAGATCCATAAGTTCATCAGCCACCTTAGCAAGCTCCTCCTGAAAACTATCATTCCTTTCTTGAACCTCATTCAACTCTGCCAACAAGAGCTCTGATGCTCTTTTAGATTTCCTGGTTTCTTGTTCTAAAGAAGCCACCGAATTATGCAGATCAGAGCACAGCTTTCCGACCCATTCCACCTTCTTCACCGGATCACTTATATGGCCTTCACCGCCAACATCAATCTCACCTAACTTGTTCAAAATCAGTTTCAAGGAATATTCTTTCTCCTGCAAATGGTGTTCATTTTCTTCCAAACGATGCTTCAGAAGAGAACTCTCAGATTCAAGAGCTTCTAATCTATCTGGGTAGGTTGACAACTGACTCAACTTCTGTTCAAGCTCTGCAATAGTGTGTTCCCGTTTGTTAATCTCAGATTTCAAGTGCTCCATCTCAACACTCATCTCTCCAATGGTTTGTTTTAGACTGTCTCTTTGTTGCACCAACGACTTCCCTTTCCTGACAGCAATATTTAATTTCTCTCTAGCAGAAGCTGATTTCTGCTCTTCCTGATTAAGAAGCTCTTGCAACTCCTCAATTCTTTTACTCAGAGCTTCAACTTCACCGGATAGTGATATTTGCTTTTCCAAAGTTCTCTCTCCCTCCTCTTTCAACTGCTCCAATTCGCTTAAAGCTGCCTCCAGATCGTTCTTGTATCTGTCAATATCTGCTTGTTCATTGTGAAGAGTAGGATCGTCTTTTTGTGAATGATGTCCTTCAAGTACAACATCAGACATGGGTTTTATTGATAAAAGACTAGCATGATTTTCTATAAGCTTTCTCAGCAACTCTTCCAAAGAATCAATATTTGAACCATCAGAAACCCGGTATTCTGTTTCAGATTCTGACAAGGTGTCACCAACTAAGTCTCGTAATTGTGTTATCTTGCCATCAATGGTGAAAATCTGTTCTTCAATTTCAGCCTTCCGCTTCAATTGATCCTTCAAACTAGCATGATTTTCAATAAGCTTTCTCAGCAATTCTTCCAAAGAATCAATATTTGCACCATCAGAAACCCGATATTCTGTTACAGATTCTGACAAGGCATCACCAACTATGTCTCGTAATTTTTTTAGCTTGCCATCGATGGTGAAAATTTGTTCTTCTATTTCAGCTTTCTGCTCCAATTGATCCTTCAAACTAGTTACTTCATTGTGCAGATTTTCATTCTCAAGTTCAGTTCCGCTTGTCTGCACTGATAGTTTCTCACATTCATGTCTCAGAGCCTCTAATTTTTCAGAAAGGTGCTCTCTCTCAGATGTGTGAGCTCTAAGGTCTTCATGAAGAGCGGACAGTCTCCTCTGAGACTCTTCCAGATCAGCATTTAGCAACCCACAATAGCTTTCATATCTTTCAAGCTTCAGCTGCAGAGAATCTACATGATGATTAGCCTCGGCAAGTGCTCTCCCCACCCATTCGATCCTATCGTCCATCTCCATAGACCGCAAATGTGAAGGCATATCAATCTTGTTCACAAGCTCCTCCCATCTCTGAACTAAGCTGTTTCTTTCCATCAATGACTGCTCCAGCATTTCATTTTGTTCAGCCAGCCTATAATATTTACTCTGCAACTCCTCAAAGTTTTTTAGAAAATCACCCTCTGAATCTGGTTGTTGCTGACTATCATCTTTCCAGGTATCTGTGACAGCCAAACCGGCATCAGAGTATGAACGCCCTCCTGCATCATCCCCTAAATCTGGTTGTAGCTGACTATCATCTTTCCAAGTATCTGTCACAGCATTACCAGTATCAGAGTATGATCGTTCTCCTGCAGAATCCTTCTGCTCCCAATCATCCATGGGCAATGAGTTGCCAACAACTGACCTAACCAACCAATCAACCTTTTCAATTATGTCACTCGAATGAAACTGCTCAGGCAGATCTAGGTCTTCCAAAACCTCTTCTATTCTCTGAAGCATTGAATCTTTCAGGAGAAATGACTCTCTCAAGGCATTGGCCGAATTACGGATATATGAAAGTTCAGATTCCAGAGCTTCCACACGTTCACCAGCTTCTGAATAGATCTTAAGTTTTGTTTCAAGCTCATGAAGTCTTGTATCTTGCAACTTCAACTCTTGCAAGCATCTCTCCAATTCAGTAGATGTCTCAGCTAGGGACTGCTTGAGGCCATCCCGCTGTACAACCAACCCTTTTCCCTTGGCAACAGCTATGCCAAGTTTCTCCCGGATGGAGGATACTCGTTGTTCTGAATGGTCGAGTTCATTTGTTTTCTCGTGCAATTCAGAACGGGCAGCAGAAAGAGCTTCCTCAGCTTGATGTAAGCTTTCCTTTAGAACAAATATTTCATTTTCATTCTCAAGATGCAGCGTATCTAGGTAATGCACCTTTTCTTTCAGCTCATCCAATTCCATCTCCTTAGATCCAAAGTCTTCTTTAGTGGTGTGATTCTGGATTTCAGCCTCTTTGGTTTTCTGTACAAGACTAGACACTAATGAATCCAAGTACAAAAGGGGTGACGTGTTTATTTCGATATTGGGAGTTTCCACATTCAGCGCACCTGCGACATTGTTAATTAGCTTCCCAACAGAATCTAAACCAAGACACTTCATCTTCAATTCTTCCAATTCTGTTTCCTTGTGCACCAATTCTGACTTCATCTTCTTGGTAACAGACTCCAGTTCCAGCTTTTCAATCAGCATATCCCCCAAATGCTTCATGATGGTCTCATAGCTGCTAAAGTTTAGTAGATCAGGCAGTGCCTCACTTTGCTCATCAATCTTCTTATCTTCATCCAAAGACAAACCACTACTAGGCATAAGTTTCCTCAGGTCACTGTACATCTTGTGCAATACATCGATAGCCATTTCATTCCTCACAAGCAGATGATCGCATTTTGAGGTCATTTCTTTATATGACAAGGACATTATTTCATGATCCGCGTTAGTAACTTCAAGTTTCTTCTGCAGATCAAAAATCATTTCAGTGGCAGCACTAACAGAATCTTCTAACAAATGCCTGATATCAAAGCCATCACGGATGTCATAAGAGACCGTTGTATTTGAAGTTTCCCCAGCTAATTTATTCAGCTTTGCAACTAACTCAACAATATCAGAAATAGTAGTATTCCAGCCTTGCTCAAGTAGCATTGCCCTCTCTGTCACTTCCTTCTGCAAATTTTCCAGTTGACTGCCAATAACAAACGACATCTCATTCGAACTTTGTTTCACATCATTCATTTCAGCATGCAATTCAATAATTTTTGAATGACAAAATCCAAGCTTTTCATAGAGTTCATTATTTTTTGCTTTGAGATGAATATCATCTTGCTTTAGAGCTTCACAGATTTCCTCAAGTTGACATTTCTTTTCTTGAATGTCACCCAGAAGTTGCTTTACTATTTCATATTGAACTGCAAGTTCGATGTTAGATGCTTCCAAATCTGAACAGTGCTGCTGCAATCCTTCAAACTGGTGCTCGAGATCACTGTACTTTGCATCCCCAATTTTCCTACCATCTTGTTCCCCCTTGAACAATGCAGCTGCACTCTGAACATCCAGCTTGCACTTTGGAAGCAATTTTCTCAAGTTTCCCACTTGCTCTTCTAACATAATAAATGACTTTGATTGTAACTGAACATCAGTAGATTGACTTATCTCTGCCTCATGCTCATCTACTTTTGTTTCAAAAGCCTGTATCAACTTTGATACCGCAGGTGAAGAAACCTTCTCGCCAGTACCATCAGAGATTACTGATTGAGAACGCAACTCATCAATTGCCTTTTCAAGCTTCACCAAAACATTCTCCACCCCATTCAAACCAGTCCTCAACGAAATAAACTCAAGAGAATCATTGAAAATTTCTTGTTCAGGTGTAGTATCAAATGGTCCCCCTGCTGCACCTTCATCTATCCCCTGATCCACCTGCCGAGAATCTTCAGTGATTTCATTTTCAAGCCCCTTACTTTGGTCCCATCCATCATGCGCTTGTGTCCCAAGGTCCCTAGGTTGAGATGGTTGTTGACTCTGTTTGTTTTCCATTTCTTCTATTTTAGCCTTGTGCTCATCCAAAGTGCTATTGAGTAATACATTTTCGTTGGAGAGTTGTTCCAAGTGCATTGTGGCTTCTTTAAGGTCACCTTCAAACTTTGTGCGTTCTCCCTTTTCTATAGATAATTGTTCTTGTAGGTAAACAATCTGAGAAGAGAGCCTTTGATTCTCAAGAACAACAGATTGATTCTCATCTTCCAGATTTTTATTCTTATCAACTGACAATGAAAGGTTCTCATTTAAGTTAGAATTTTCAGCCTGTAGACTTGCTACCAAATCTTTATTTTCAACCAAATCCAATGACAGCCTATCAATCTCATGCAAGAGATGCTCGATTTCTGCTTTGATCTTATTGCTCTCTTCAGTCACCAAAGAGATCCTGTCAATTAAATTGGAATTTTCGACTTCTACTCCTTCCATTGAACTCTTTAAGGAAGAGAATTCAGTTGCCAGCTTCTTACTTTCACACAGGTAAAATTCCTTCTCCTCCTCAAGTTTATTTTTCTCAGCAACCACCAAATCAAGAGTGTCGCTCACACCCTTCTTTTCATCCTGTAAACTTGAAATCAAACTTCTGCAGTCAGCCAGCTCTGTTGACAGATCTGATGAATTTTTCTGAGACATTTCAAAACTAATCTGTAGCTCAACTACTCTGGCAGAAAGAGCTTCAACCCCTGCCATGGCAGTATCAAATTGGTTTTGTAGTTCTACACTCTTGCTAGAATTATTCTGCAGTTCTACGCGACAGTTAGCAAGTTCTTCACTAAGACACCGATTGTTCTCATTAACTTCATTGTGTGAAACATGGAGCTGAGATAGCTCACCGATCAACTGGTCACGGTGATAATCAGATTCCGATTGGAGCTCCAGTTGTTCAACCAGCTGCCTATTGAATATATTTTGCATCATATTAGCTAGAAACAATTCTTCTTTCAGTCTCTGAAATGCTTCTGAAAAGTCATGATCTGGTAAAAATGAACTACTGGTTAAAGGATCTGCATCAGAAACTGTTTCTCTTGCCTTGAGCAGAAACTGGTACTCTTCTTCATTAAGGCCTCTTATAAATTCAGCAAGCTGCGATAGATCAACTGAGCGGGCATCAGAAATAGGAGAGAGATCCAACGATCTTGTCGAATCTCTTATGGACAACTCGGGAGTGGGATCATCAACTGCAGATCCAACAAGAGATGAGAATAATTCAACTGGCATGTCTAGTTGTTCTGCTTCATGAGATGCCTCCTCAGTTATAGCATTCTGCAAAGCAATTCCTGGAAGAGATTGATCACTCCCACCAGCTTCAAACAATGGAATCTCCTTTTGATCATCTATAATTGCATCAGTGCTTTGAAAAGATTCCGTCATACCCAAATCATCAGCTTCCTGCATTGCCCCTAACCAGCAATAAATGAGAATATAAATTATAAATCAAATCAACATATCAGTTTTCCCAGACTGCCCAACTAATACCCTTATATTTAAACATAAACTAAGCAATTAAATTAAAGCGACAGGGAGAGAGAGCACAACCTAAATCTGTTACCTGATCTTCCCTCGTTTGCACCACAAATGTATTGGGAATATCCTCAGATAAAGGCAATGATTTTTCCCTTTTCTCACTCTCTTTTTCATCTATAACAGACTCGCCCAATGCAGTTGTAATAGAAGCATATGGGGCCATAAGGGCAACAGGTTCAGATGCATGATCTTGTGTTGTTCCTCCTTCCCTATTTGAAGCGTTCAGAGACACATCTTTAGCCACATCAGAGCTAACATTATGACAGCTTCCCCCTTGGTCTTGGGATGACAATTCCGAATCGTTCTCATACGTCACAGCCACTGACGATGAATCAAAAGACGGATCAACATTGTCAGCAGCCGACGAGCTTGTCAAAGACAAGTCGTTTGCCACATTAGCACCAACATTCTGAGAACTCCCTCCTCGATCTTGAGCAGATGATTCAGAATCCTTCTCATGGACCCCACCACCCTGAAGTGCCAACTTAGTAGTAGAAACCAAATCAGTTTTGTTACCTGTATCATTTGTCATGGCCACTGAAGATGAATCAACAGATGGGTTAACATTTTCAGCATTTGCTGAGCTTGCCAAAGACTGTGACTCTAATGATTCAGAGATAACCACATTAGGGTCACTGTTGGTTTCAAAGTTTCCATCAGTAACCTGAGATGATCCTGTAGAGGTAACACTAGCAGAATCGGCATCAGACTCAGATAGCTGATGTTTGGAAGATTTTTTTGATGATTTCCCGCGGCTACTACCACCTTTATCACCTTTATTCTCCCTCTTCTGACGATATTGTTGGAGCTGACAATAAAGAATCAAAATTAATAACTGCAACCATTCAACTATACCGCCCTATATGTGCTGAAGCAGACTAGTAAGAGGATTCATATAGGAAGAGAAAGATAAACTATCATATTTTCTAATACTTTAAAAATGAAAATGAACAGCTGAATAACTACAAGATTCAGACTTCGGCGTGCCACACTATTTTCTTAGGTGAATTTGGATAAACTTCTCCACAAGAACTTGTGATGATAAAATATTATAATAATAACTAGGACTTTTTAAAGCAATAGCTTCTCATATAAGTTGAAATTAGCTTCTCAATCTCATTTTTTCCCAGAAACTCTCTGATTCAACTTATCCATAAACACCTATAAGTATAAGCTTGTAAAGAATTTTTCATTAATAGAATAACCTTAAACTTATTTTAATAGAAAATCTCTCACAAAATAGAGGCTAACCCAAGCTGAACCTTGGATCCTCTACAAAATTTTGGTAAACTTTAGAGTAGAAAGTGCATATTATATCATTACACCTCACAACAAATCAAAGAGATAGACTGTCAGAAATAGTTTTTCTTATACATTTTATAAAATTCTAAACCTTATCATCCTCATTTAGCACTATCATCTAACCTGCACCATTACTTCTCAGTATCCAGAAATTCTTAGTTGTATTAATTTACCCAAATCCTAGACAACAACTATCTAACCCTAATTGCCAACGGAGGTTGGTCTAGGTGGCAGGGAGTTAGATCATACCCCGCAAGGTTGTGTTTTCAATTCTAGCTACCAGCGTTAGGACTTTGCTGGTCGGAAATTTGTAAGTACATATGTCAGCACTCTTTTATACCGAGGCTTGCCCTGGCCCTGATGAGCCATAGAACCCAACTCAACTAAACTTTATAACTAGCAAAACTATCTAACCCCAATTGGAACCAAAATCGGAAAATAACGTAGAGATTAGTGTTTTCAAAGATGGCATAAAATAACAGTTTGTTCAAAGTCCGCTATGTAACAGTGATTTAGCATTACAATAGTTACTATTTGAGAACACTTATAGTAAATATCGTAAAGCCGGAATAATAACAGAAGAAATTGAAATTGAAAAGAGAGTTAGGTACCTTTTTTTTGCCAGCTGCGAGTAGATCGGTACGGCTCTTACTTTTGTCCATTTTCCGATCCACTCCGTTTTTGCTACCCACTGTAACTATCCTGTAATCACACACAGACTATTCTAATCCTACTTCCTCGTAACCATAATCTGGTTTAGATCCTTTTCTTCTTCATATCCTACACCACCGAATCAAATCAATTTTCAATAGAAATTATTAATTACAATCAACATAGCAATGTATTCAATCAAAAAATCATTTCTGATATAATAACCGTGTGATTTGAATTGAAAAAGCGAAATCGAGAAATGAAAAAGTGATGAACCTTGATTGAGGTGTGAAACGACGTCGTGGAGGGTTTCATTCACGGCGAGAACGTGGTGGTTCAACGATTCGTCGTTTTGAGATCTAAACGAACGCGAGCGTTATTTTCTCTTCTCTTTCGTTTCACTGTCTAATAATCCAAGCAACAACTCTTTATTTTCATTTCATACAACTTTTTTATTATTACCCTTCAGAAAATATTTTTTTTATTAATTCCTCCAGTTGTTGAGAAAGGTAAATAAATTTTTATCAATGAGGTAAATATATGTTAAATTTTGAGCTATATTATATTTATATTTTCATTCGTTTATTTTTCACCGCTAACTCAAAATATTGAAGAATTACATAGTTTAAACCATTTGTTGGGATTCATAACTACATCGTGACCCTCATACGTATAAAATATTTTAAACAATTTTTTTCTCAAATATTTAGAAAGTGAATTTGTCAGTCTTGCATAGATGGTGATTCTTTAATGAATATATTTTTTAATTTATAATAACTAACGTAAATATGGGTACTAACTTTGACCAAAAAAAAGATGAGTACTAACTAACATCTCCGACTATCTGCTTTTATTCAAAAACAAAGATAAAATGGTAAAAAAACAAAGAGAGAAATTAAAAGAAAACACATACAATATTTTGGTCAAAATAAGGTTTTTCATATTATTCCTATTATTGTGGGTTATTCCTCCTATTATTGTGGATTGTTCATATTTTTAATGAGATTTAACTATTGTTTGAATGATAATTTAAATAAAAATTATGAAATAATTTAAATGAATGAGTAAAACTGAAAGAAAAAATACAACCTAAAATTATGTTTTTCTTTTACATATTGGTATAGATTATTAGAGTTGCATTTAAAATAAATGGAAGTAATCCATCTTTGTAAAAAAAAATAAAAAATATCCATCCTTGTTAAAATAACTATGACTTGACAGCAAAATATTAATCTTTTGAAATTGATATTTTTTCTTAATATTTTTTAGATCATTTACTAAAAAAATGAAAGCTTAAATTACATAATAAGTCTCTTAACCTTTTATGTGGTTTTATATTGGTCCTATAATTAATTTTTGTTACGTCTTGGTGAATTAAGGGGCCAAAACATAATGAAAATTGATTATATGATTAATATGAAACACCATAAATAATTAAAGGATTCCTTGAGAGAAAAAAATAGTTAAAGAATTGGATATGTAACTTAGACTCAACAATTATTTATGACTAGATTGAAAAGGAGGTGAATATCTCGTGGTCGTGGGGTCATAGCTCTTGTTGTATAAGACTTGACTTTGAAGCGAAGCAGTAGTTGTGTAGTAGGCATCTGGATCTTAGGGATTTCATCACCATGTTTACAATGTAGCATCCATGTCTTAATTTAAGCAGGTTCTCGAGTGAGTAAACTGCTAACTTAACCATGAAATTAATAAAGCATCACTACCATCAAGATTAAATATCGACGTCTGTATAATATTTTAGAGGTAACATCAATTTGGTATTCCAAAATTAATGTATTATGAGTAAGAAAAAGTGTCATCATGAAGATACATAACAACTAGTTTTCTATTTTATAGTGCAATAATAACACTATTCACAGACAAATAGAGTTTACGTGCCCTCAAATTCTAAATAAATTTAAATGAGCATGAACTCAATTCACGTAAACAATATATATTAGTTTTCGTGTACGTGAATTTAACTATCACAATATACTAACACTTCAGGTTACATGGGTCTGCTAAAAGAAATGTGTGTGCGAATTCCTAACACTTTCATTCACTTTCGATGGTCACCAGTTCTGAAATTGAACTTAAACAATTCGCTTAGGTTTAAAACCGTTCGATTTGATTTGGAATAGTTCGATTATGTTCGGTAACAGTTTGGTTATGTTCACTAAATAAGATTCGATTTCGTTTTTTTTTTTTTTATATTCTTT
>Ga0315914_1004130_pt1 | contig 21757 bp, 11 predicted proteins | sample MpolenodulesMG_FD_203920 | JGI IMG/M metagenome (GOLD analysis project Ga0315914, IMG submission 203920) | Medicago polymorpha root nodule microbial communities from Los Angeles, California, United States - elongated nodules | ecosystem: Host-associated > Plants > Roots > Nodule | place: USA...
ACTTCTAATTAGCAATTTCATTATTAAAAAGGATGTATTAAATTCAATGGTACCCTAGGCAGTTGAGTTGATATTTGTAACATAAATGGATTAAAAACAATAAAAGATTGGTTTTAGAAAATTTGAGCGAAGCATGGTTAAGACTTTCAAATCCTCTGATGTTCTCCTATGCTAATTTGCACTACTAATTCAAGCAATGGTTATCTAGTTTCACAACAGATTAACAAGTAACTCTACCCAATCTCTTGACCTTTAATTCTCCCTGCAAGTGACAATCCCTTAATCTCTTAAGTGAATTCGAAACCGTTGGAGGTTTTAACAGAACGTTAATCCCTATGTCATAACCTAATAATGATCTATCTCTAGCTTGATTACTTAAGTTAAACTTATTACCTAGTTCAGAGTCAAAAGCCAGGGTTAATGGTCATTCAATCTCTAAGATCAATTTTGCATATTCATAAACCTAGGGTTAGTAGTCGATGATAAACATACAAAAAGCATTAAACATAAAGTAATATGAATTAGACTTTAATTGATATTCAAAGGAGTTCAACATCTAAGTCTCAACCACAGAGAGATTAGTTACTCGTAGCTAAAGTACAAGATAACTAACATAAAAACAAGGATTCATACATGTATTGGATGATTAACTATGAGTTGTGATAGTTGCCCACCAGATCTGCAAAACTTCTGCTCCAAAATATGTCATAGGTCTCAAAATTCGTGAACCGCTATTCTGAAAATGCACTTTTCCTTATATAAGCCTGTCAAAATCGGCGGCCGAGCCCCATAAATCGGTGGCCGAGTCATTAGACGCGTGGCCCATTATGAGAATTCGGTGGCCGAAAATTGTTGAAGCAAAATGTTGATTTTAACAGCAAATTCGGTGGCCGAATGGTGTGGATTCAGTGGCCAAATTCTGAATGTTCAAAACTCCAATTTTTGTCCTTTTGTGGCTTGCAGCTCCATGAATTACAATGAATATCTCCTAAAATTGCATAAAAAATGCCTACTAAAAGAGTAATGACAGAGTGTCATCACTTAGCTTTAAATTCCTAATTGAAAAACAACAAATATTGCGGCACCTGAATATGAAAATTTGAAGCTCACAAGAATAGATAAACAGTGTGCAAACGCAACGATGACGGTGAATGTGAAAACTTAAATTAAGTTTGGTCGTAGATGACTGTGCAGCAACCGTCCTCTATTTTGATATAAGCAAGTAATTTTGATATATTTTACGAATAATTTAACCTTCTCTTTAGGTTGTTTTGATATACTCCGTCCATCTTAAATTATAAGAAAAAAAAACCCATTTTCTTTGTCCTAAATTATAAGCATAAACATCCCATTTTCTTTGTTAGCGTAACTATGAATGCTTGTCACACGAGCAACAGAAAATAGAAGTAGTTTAGGGTTTTTACAGTTTTGTGATTTTGGTAATTTTGAGAGAATGGGAAGGAAGAGTAAGATGATAGAATTGAGTAAGTAAAATTGTTATTGATTCTACAAGTGAATTGGCTTATATACAAGTTTATGATAAGTTGCTTGATGTACAAGCAAAGTAACAAACTCTAACAACCATAAGTTAAATTCTAGGAAACTTGTAACTAATCAAATAACAAACTAAAAATAATGTGATTAATCAACAAAACATGATTACATCACTAACAAACTTGAATTAACAAACTAACATCCTCCTTTAATTCAATTTTTCACTTCATTCATGCCAATCAAACTTCTTAGTTTGATGAACTTGTCAACCTTCAATGGTTTTGTGAATATGTCTGCAAGCTGCAGCTCAGTGGAACCTTTGTTCACTTGCTCCCTCAGAAAATGGAACTTAGCTACTCTGTGTTTGCTCCTTCCATGCAAAACTCGATTTCTTGCTAAGCTTATTGCAGATTTGTTGTCTATGAACAACGCTACTAGTATTTTCACTTCTATCTCCATACCCTTGAGTATATTTTCAAGCCAAACTGCCTGACATACTGCCATACATCCTGCAATATACTCAGATTCACAGGTTGACAATGCTACAATTAGTTTCGTCTTAGCACACCATGAAATTGGAGCATTCAGAAACTTGAATTGGTGCCATGAAGTGCTTTTCCAATCCTGCTTATCTCCACACCAATCAGCACCAGAGTATGCTATCAGCTCCATAGAATTTCCATTCAAACACTTAGGAAATAGGATGTCATACTGTAATGTTCCTTTGATGTATCTCATCACTCTTTTGGCTACTAGAAGATGAGATGCTCTTGGTCCACTCATGAATCTACTGATTATACCAACTGCATATGCAATATGAGACTTACTATTGCATAGATACCTTAGTGATCCAACTATTTGTTTGAACAGTGTAGGATCCACATGTTCTTCTTCTTCATTCATCACCAGTTTCATATTTGTCTCAGCAGGTGATGATGATGGATTGCAGTTCATCATAATGAACCTCTTCAATATATCAGATGCATACTTCATTTGATGCATCACCAGTCCCTCTGCAACTTCAGTAAATTCCATTCCTAGAAAATATGTCAAGTTTCCTAAATCTGACATTTCAAACTCATTCATCATCTGAGTTTCGAATACTTCTATCTCTTTCACATCACTTCCAGTCACTATCAAGTCATCAACATAGAGACATATAATTAATTGATTACCTTCAATTCCTTTCTTCACATATACACCATATTCAGACTTGTGTTTGACAAATTCTTGCTGCACTAGAAAATTGTCAATTCTTTTGTTCCAAGCTCTTGGTGCCTGCTTCAATCCATATAGTGATTTGTTTAATCTGTACACTGTATCCTCCTTCCCTTTGATTTTGAAACATGGTGGTTGTGTTACATATACTTCTTCATCTAGAGGACCATTTAGGAAAGCAAATTTTACATCCAAATTATACATTGGCCAGTTTCTTCCACAAGCTATAGCAACTATCAATCTCATAGTCTCCAATCTAGCAACTTGAGCATATACTTCAAAGTAATCCATACCAGGCTTCTCCATGAATCCCCTATCAACTAATCTAGCTTTGTGTTTGGCTACTTCACCAATTGGCTTCAGTTTCAACTTGAAAATCCATTTCACATCTATTGGTTTCTTTCTAGCAGATAGTTCAGTTAGTTCCCATGTGTTATTTCTGTTAATTGAATTCAACTCTTCAATCATAGCACTCTTTTACACTTCTTCATTCAATGTTATTTCATAGTTGTTTGGTTCTGCATCTGCTAATAGTGAAAAGTGGACAAATTCCCCTTCCTCATTGACTTGATTATCATGAGTAATTTCATGTCCAACTAGCCTTGTGGAAACAAATCTTTGCCTGACTGAAGTTCTAGTGGCTTGGTTCTCATCAACAGGTACTTCAGCTTGAACTTCAGTGTTAAGTTGAACTTGTTCAACTTGATCATCTTTTTCAATTATTGTGGGAACTGTATGACTGAAACTCTTCTCTTTCTTATTCCAATCCCATACTTCATTCTCACAGATTTTAACATCTCTACTAACTACTATTGAATGAGTTAGAGGATGATATAATCTGTATGCACCAGTTTCATGATAACCATCAAGTATCATAGGTTCACTCTTATCTCCCAGTTTTCTTCTCTTTGCATCAGGGATATGCATATAGCATAATGAAAAAAAAACTCTTAAGTGTTTAGCTGACTGCTTGCATCCTGTCCAGATTTCTTCAAGGATTTGATCAAGTTTCTTAGTGGGGCATCTGTTCAAGATGTAAGCTGCAGTTCTTAATATTTCTCTCCAAAATGTATTAGGCATCTTCTTCAATTTGATCATACTTCTGGTCATGTTGAGCAGGCTTCTGTTTCTTCTTTTAGCCAAACCATTATGTTGTGGAGTATAAGGAGCAGTGACTTCATATACAATGCCATTATCTTCACAAAACTTCTCAAACACCTTTGAGGTGTATTCACCACCACGATCAGTCCTTAAAACCTTAATAGATTTTCCACTTTGCTATTCTACTAAGATTTTAAACTTCTGAAACATATCAAATGCTTCACTTTTGGCCTTAATCAGATATAACCAGAGTTTTCTGCTAAACTCATCAACAAAACTGATGAAGTGTTTGTTGCCCCCTAATGAAAGAACGTCTAAAGGACCACATATATATGAATACACAACATTGAGTAGCTCCTTTGATCTACTAGCAGTGCTTGAACTGAATGCATTTCTAGGTTGCTTACCCAACAAGCAAGTGTCATAAATTGTGTTAGGTATGTCAATTTTAGGTACTCCCAGAATCATTTCTTTATCAACTAATTGATTAAGAGCTCTAAAATTGAGATGACCAAATCTATAGTGCCATAACCAACTATCTTCATCTTTTACCATAGTAGATAAACAGTTCAATTCTACAGCTTTCATATTGGTCTGAAAAGTTCTATTCTTTTCAAGAGGAGTTTTCAATACTAACCTTTGATGTTTATCAAACAACTTCAAAGTGTTATCCTATACTTTCTGAATGAATTGACAACCACTAAGTAAATTGCACTGCATTCAAGGGACATAGAGAACTTCTTCAATAATTGCCATTTTCTCATTCTTTCCTTCAATAGAAATCTTCCCCATTCCTTCTACAATTAAGTTTCTATGATCTGCAAGCTTCACCTTTGTATTTCTTCCAGGATCCACTTCTCTAAACCAAACCTTATTTCCAGTCATGTGATTAGAACAACCAGTATCTAAGAACCAACTTTCTGAGTTGCAGCTCTCATTACTAGTTGTTGTAACCATCATGAATAATGACTCAGAGTCTGAATCATCTTTTGCAATCTTAGCTTGTTCTTCATCATTCTGAAGTTGTTTTCCCTTACCAGACTAACATTCAGAAGCAAAGTGTCCAAATTTATCACATTTGAAACACTGAATCTTCTTCTTATCAAAAATTTTCTTCTTTTGATTAGAGTTTCCTTCCTTTGAAGATTCACCTTTATCAGATCCCTTGTTCTTGACTTTAGACCAGTTTCCTCCCTTAGTGTTATTCTTCCCTTTCTTTAAGTTCTTCCTATCATAATCATCCTTCTTGATATAGTTTGACCTTGCAGGGCTTGTTGAATTGATCTTTCACAACTTATTTCTGAAACCATCAATTCATGAGCTTCTAATGAACTTTGCAGCTCCTTAATCTTCAAGGTTTTCACATCTTTTGATTCTTGAATTGCCACCACAATGAAATCAAACCTTGATGATAATGTCCTCATTATCTTCTCAACAATTTGTTGATCAGTCATAGCTTCACCACAAGCTTTCATCTGATTCACAAGATTGATGAGTTTGGAGATTTATTCAGTAATCTTCTGATCATCCTCCATATGCATAAGCTCAAACTTCCTTCTCAATGACTGAAGCTTAATCAACTTCACTTTATCATCACCTTCATGGTACTTTGAAAGAATATCCCATGCTTACTTTGAACTAACAGTTTTTTAGATTCTTTCAAAATTAGCTTCATCAAGACTTTGTTGAATCAAGAACAATGCCTTGCAATCTTTCTTCTTCATATCCTTGTGTGCGTTCCCTTGCACTTATGTGGCATTCGCAACTAAATCAACAACTCCATTCTACACAATTTCCAACAAATCTTGTGCTCCAAACAGATTCTTCATCACTACACTCCATCTTTCCCAATTGTGTGCTTCAAGAATTGGAAGATGAGTGTTGAAACTACTGCTACCATTCATGAGGCTTCCTTCGGCGTTCCTTCCTTGAATTTTCGTGATTGAAGATCCTAACTACCTCTTAAAACGAAAGCACAGGCTCTTGATGCCAATTTGTTAGCGCAGCTATGAATGCTTGTCACACAAGCAACAGAAAACAGAAGCAGTTTAAGGTTTCTAGGGTTTTTATAGTTTTGTGATTTTGGTGATTTTGAGAGAATGAGAAGGAAGAGTAAGATGATAGAATTGAGAAAGTAAAATTGTTATTGATTCTAATAATGAATGTACAAATGAATTGGCTTATATACAAGTCTATGGTAAGTTGCTTGAACTACAAGTTAAGTAACAAACTCTAACAATCATAAGCTAAATTCTAGGAAACTTGTAACTAATCAAATAACAAACTAAAACTTATGTGATTAATCAACTAAACATGATTACATCACTAACAAACTTGAATTAACAAACTAACACATTTCATTCAATCATTTGGGTTCATCGTTTTTTTATTCCTTCTGCAGATATTTGTTAAAGGGGTTAAATTATATACTGAAATATAAGTTTGGTCCGTGATGCAACAATTTTTGTTTGGAACTATATTCTATCGCTACTTGCTTTTGTCATTTTCTTGCTATGATTCTTGTGTTAGTTGTCCAATTCGAAGCATATGTTCATATTTTAATACTTTTGATTATCCAAAAAATAAAATAATTCCCTCAAAAAAATAATAATAATAATTACAACTTTCATAGGATTATGTGAAGAGTTGGTAGTTTTCAGTAATCTAAAATAAGAAAGATGTAAGTTAGCCGTCTGCACCACTTGATTTTAATTAAAAATTTAAATAGTATTAATCAAAAGTTAATTTTATAACGTTGTTTCTAAGCAAACATAAGTTTTATAGTTACTAAAGAAATTCCTCCATGTAAAAGTGAAACTTTAGTAAAAGCAAGATGTAATATTCCATCAAATCCCGTTTAAGTTGGAAAAAACAAGAAATATCAAACAACTTTAACTTCAGTTTTATAGTAATAATTTTAAACATTATTCTCAGTAACTTTTAGACCTCAAAAAAGTAAGATCAAACGAATACTTAGAAACACAGAAGGATTTGGGCCACCAGAAAGAGTTCACAAAATTAATTCTAAATTTTTTCCATATGCAACTTTTCAGCACTGCTGATAAGTGATTGGAATCAAGCACAGATCATCTTTTTTTACAACAGCTGCTCCAAATAGCTCAGTCATATCCAAATCTTCATTTTTCATTCCATTTGGAAGCTTCCAATCAAAGTGATACAATAACAAAGCAAGGGCCAATTCAACATTTGCCATACCAAAGTTCATGCCTGGACAAATTCTCCTTCCAGCACCAAATGGAATGTACTCAAAATTAGTTCCTTTATAATCAATAGAACTATCAATAAACCTTTCAGGATAAAACTTATCCGGATCAGTCCAATACTTTGGATCCCTTCCAATTGCCCAAGCATTGATTATAACCCTACTTTTGATTGTTATGTGATAACCATCAATCTCACAAGCTTGTCCACATTCCCTTGGAATTAAAAGAGGACCAGGAGGGTGTATTCTTAATGCCTCTTTGATGATTGCTTTCAAGTATTTTAATTCATCAAAGCATGCTTCATCAACTTTTCCTTCTTTATTGAATGTCACTCTAACTTCTGTTTGTGCTTTCTTTAATACTTTTGGATTCTTCAACATTTCAGCCATTGTCCAGTTAATTATAGTTGCTGCTGAGTCACTTCCAGCGATGAAAACATCCTGAAATGTATATTTAACCTTATATAATTAAAGGGAAAATGCTAACAAATGCTCTTACGACATTTGTTAAGAAGTTCAAAGTGAAAACTTTATGTTAAAAATTGTGCATTTGTTACATTTAAATTTTAAAATATGTTATAAAGTCAAATAATTTTCATATAATCTACAAGCTATTTTCATATGCTATTCTGGACAGTGAAGAGCTTAGGGAAAAAAACTATTAGAGATATGTCATAAATAATTTCTGTAAGCTCTTTGAAGATACTCACAAGTGCTTATGTTAGTAGATAAATTCAAATGAGTTAATCCAGACAGACCCTAAATTAATATAAACTATTTAAGAAACATTCAAGCATGGAAACATAATTATTCACAGGGATATGATTTTGAAAGAGAGTTACGATGCTTACAATGATTATAGCCTTGATATTTCTCTTAGTTAAGCCAAAATCCAGATCACTGCTGCTAACATCTTCAAACTTCAAGAGAACATCAATCAAATCTTCCTCTCCTTCAAGTAAACCTTCTGTAGTTCTAGACTTAGTTTTTTTATGGTCATTGATGATCTTCTCAAGTATTCTGTCAACTTTTTTATGCAACTTCTCAAGCCTAGGCCTCATCCCAGTGAGGTTCTGAAGCCACTTTGCCGAAGGAAACAAGTCACCAATAAAGAAACCTCCAAATATTTGCACTACTTCTCTTACCAATGATATGAACTCATCTTGCTCCATGTATTTCTCGCCAAATGCAGCTCTTGAAGTGATTGAATACATCATTGACACAACTTGTTTAGAAAGATTGGTTACTCTTCCTTCTTCCGAAGCTATCCTTTTGACGAGATTATTCATCTCTTGTTCTCTGATTGGCGAGAAGGATTGAACACGTTTTATACTTAAAAGTTCAACAGTACAAATCTTTCTAAGTTGTCTCCAATAATCACCACAAGGTGAAAATCCTATATCTGTTGAATCATAAAGCAATATCTCTGAGGTTAGTGTATAAGGCCTTGATGCAAATGTAACATCATGTGTTTTCATTATTTCCTTGGCATATTTTGCTGAGGAAACTATAATGAAGAAAACTTCACCAAGTTGAAGATGCATGATAGGTCCATATTTTTTTGACAATTCTCCTAATTTTCTATGTGGTTGAGAGCCAATAAGATTATGTATGTTTCCTATGATTGGTAGCTTCCATGGCCCTGGTGGTATATTTGGAATCGAGTCAATTTTCTTGATTTTTTTCTTTACTTTCAGTGTCACAATGATTGAGAGGAGGAAAATGGAAAAAAGGATGAAAGGGAAAATTGTTTGAACATTCATTTAGATGAAACAGTGGAGTTTTTCTAGTTTAGTGTAGAACATCAATCCTATGTTCACACACACACACACACACACACACACACAAACATATATATATATATATATATATATATATATATATATATATATATATATCTACACACACACATTGAAACAAGTGATTCCTTGTATTTTATATTGTGCTATGAATTTTTCTTTTGTACTATAACTATGTGGCGACAATATTGTAAAATAAATTATAAAGACATATTGTTAACTATATTTCACCTATCTGTTACATAATATTATTTTATGATATATTTTCACATTTTGAGATATGATTGACCTCAGTGGAAAACATTATCAATACACAATTTTTATTTATTATTATTAGAAAAAAACCTTTTTATTGATATATCAATACACTCGTAAACACACTTTTTTTAATGAAATATTTAGTTGGTCACATATAGTTGGAAACTAGTTGTACTTGTTGAAACAGAAAATATAAAAGAAAATAAATTAAATAAAGAGAGTAAACTTGGGGTTTGCAAGTTTGGTTTGATTGTGCAAAATAGTTTAGTTTTAGTAACGGTTTTTTATTGCAAAACTTATCAGTGGTTAGAATTCTCCGAATCCCCTCTATTTCCTTGTTGGTTTAAAGACAAGTAATTATCAATTATGAGAAAAGAGTTTTATTTATGTGATGAGTACGTGGGATTGTTATCTCCCTCTAGCAGTCAAGTTGCACCTGCTGATGACAATAAGATTATATGCACTCTACGGGTCTAGGGTCCTCAATCCTAAAGGGACTGCATGCCTATGTAAGATTGTTAGAGTGAAGTCTTACTCTTCTAGAGGTAATTGAAACATAAAAAAATATTGGTATTACTAATTGTCATCTAAAGCCTCTAACTTCCTCAATGAATTTTAGAAGTACATCATATATGTATTCTTACCTTAGTAGTTCTGCAAGCAGGCATCCATATGCCGTCTACCTTATCAAGTGGAAAGAATTAAGTATATAATGCATCGTCCGAAAAAGAGTGACCGTCCTCAGGATCACTGTATGCGTCCCTTGTTTCTGTGATCAATTGAGATTCTTAGGTATGTCACACTCCCTAAAATTCTTAAAAACATGAAGACTTTTTCATATAAAAATTAAATAGATTTTATAAAATAATTGAATAAAAGATTTGAACTAAATTGATCCAATAAATAAAAACTTAACATTTATCATCCTTTATGACCTCTGTTCCTTGAATGTTACGAGTACATTGGTGGTTTCCCAGGATCGGGTTATCGACCTATTGACAACAAGGAGGTTGGCGCCTCTGTAAGACACCACATCTTCCTTGGTTAAACCAATATTTATGACCAATTCTTCATACATGAGATCACAAGAGCTCCCCTTAATCAGTTAAAATCCTGGGTTTTCCTCGTAAGGTTTTTAACGAGGCAAATTATGACACAAAAGGATGTTGTACTCTTTTTCCTTCACTAGAATTTTTTTCCACCGGGTTTTTCTCTAGTAAGGTTTTGATGAGGCATATCCTTGATGGACATCCAATAAGGAGTGTTATGAATATCATAAGTGGATGTCCACAAACCCTTGTACTTATCACTTGTGACACAATATTACTTATCTTCTAAGTCACATATATTTGTACTTATTCTTAAGTAGTCAAGGGTTAAGTCATTTTATTGTACTTCTCTATAAATAGAGACCACATGTAACATAATTGTACACAACAAGAGAATAATATAATCCTCTTTCTTCTCTCTTTATTCTCTCTTCTTCTCTTTAATCTAGTTATTCTTATTCTTATTCTAATAGTTTCATAACATTACATGTGTTATTTGTATTGTAAATTGATGACATTGTTGGAAAGAGAAAAAACGAATTCAAAAGAGTTGGAAGAAGTTATTTTCTTTGTATATATTATAGATATATAAAATTCGAACGATGAAAGCTACAACTTCAAGATATAATCAAAAACTAAAGATGCCATTTTTCCGTTCTAGAGAGTCAAGCGAAGATGCGATTTTAAATTGTCTTTAATAAATTTTTGAGCAAGTTTGTACCAAAAAATAACAATAATTATGAGCAAGCTTTTTATGTTATAAGCAAAGTTTATTGATGAGGAAAGTTTCTTTTTTTGAGGAAGCTGAGATTTATCTTTAAAATTTTTCTCACAAGAGAAGTTGTAAATCGTGTAATTCAATTAGCTTACCTGTTCATAATACAAAAAATTAGCTTATTTATTCAAGGATTAAAAAATGCTGATGAGTGTTAGGTTAAGCAATATAATTAATTTAAAAAAATTGACCTATTTCCGAGACTAAATATAAGAATATATTTTTGAATATCCTTTTTTTCTTTCAAAAGATTAATATTCTCAATTTCACTTAAAATTAAAATATCTCCCTTTTGTAGTTTTGTTATTAAAAAAATCTCATTGTAAAAGAATCACTACTACCCTATATGATGATTATTTTTAATTCTTTGGAAAATTCATATGTGAAGTGAGACTTCTAAACTTCATATTTTTTTTACTAAATGCTCCATCTGTTTTAAATCATATGACGTTATGAACATTTCACAAGTTAAAAAATATAATTAATTTTTGTGTGGGAATGAGTTATTATGGATTGTTTTACAAAATTGTCCTTAACAAATGATATGAGAAAGATAAATGAAATAATTGAAATAAAAGAGAGTAATAAATAATTAAGGATATAATAGAAAAAAATAACATTAATACTTTATTGGTATTGTAAAGCGACATATAATTTGAGACAAATTTTTTTTCAAAGCGACATATAATTTAAAATAGAGGGAGTAATTATTTTGATTAGGTGGTCCACAATCTTTTTTTTTTGTCTTAACTTTTTGAGCAAGTTCTGATCTGTCTTTTTTGTCTTACAAAAACACGTAGCTAATCATGTGATTTAATTAGCTTATCTGTTCCTAAGACAAAAAGTGATTATGTTTGTCCAGGTATCTAAAAATACTTATGATTGATATATGTATATCTTTTGTTTTTAAAGAAATGATATTTGTACAATTATTTTTTGACAACTTTTATGACAATTTTCTTTTCCATTCTTACATTATATTTTTACTTTCTTCAAATTATTTTGGTTTCTATATCAATATCTATTTTTCTTTGTAAATTTATGGTTATTCCAAAAATTGTTGCATAATGATCGTTGAAATAAGACATCTTTTCTTAATACACATAACACTTTAGTTTGTTTAATTTCCGTTTTTCTTCCTCTATTACATCATTAATTTAACACATCAATTTTTTATCTATATCTTTTATGGTGTATACATGTCTAAAGGTGTCCACCAAACATATACTTAAAATATTTATCGAAACAGACGTTCAGTCCGTGATGCAGCCATTTTGTTTGTAATCATGTTCTATTGACCCATCAACCGCTAGTGCTACGTGATTTTGTCATTTCTTGCCTTGATTCTTTTGTTGCTTGTCTGTCTAAGTCGATGCATTGGTTCGTATTTTACTACTTTAGATAAAAAAAAATACTTTAAAAAAAAATTAGATTACACATATGAGGCTGTAAATTAACAAGTTACATCCCACTAAAATTCTTAAGGTGTAAGTTTGCACTTAAAATTAGGAATCATCATTATAGGAAATATTCTCAATCTTGTTACATCTAACTCACCTAGAAAATTAAGAGATCTTGCCAAAAAATATGGACCCTTGATGCATCTACAACCTGGTGAGGTCCTGATCTTTGCATCAAGGCCTCATCTTCTGGTCCTTGAGATAGTATCTTATAATTCAACTGATATAGGACCCGTTTGTTATAACTTTTTTCAAAATAGATTTTGGTAGTGTAATGTGATTTTGTTATAATTATTTTAACAAAGAAATTTTTCAGGAAAGTTTCAAATGAAAAATCCGTTTGAATAGTTTATCTTAAAATGTTATTCTAAGTATTTCATCATTTGGTTATAATTTTTTTTGATACTAAAATTTTGAAAAAATCTCTTAAAAAAAGCTATTTCAAATAGCTTTTCATAAAAACCATTTTTGAAAGATGTCATTTTGAAAAAAATATGTGATTTTTACTATGTAAAATCTCGAACAATGAATATTTAAATTAGTGAATGTCAAAATATCTTTTTTAACTTATATCAAATGAGTTTGAAATAACTTTTACTATTTTTGAGTAAATTTAAAAAAAATCCTTTTTAAAAAATACAAAGGAAAATTCATTTTTTTAGAATCTAAAACAAACGGGCCCATAGCTTTTTCACTTTATCACTACAACATAATTGAAATACAGTAACACTTGAAAACTATTACTAAATCAAGAAAAATGCTACTAATTAAATTTACTAACATTTGAACAATTGATAGGTAAAACCCATGTTACTAAAGAGCTTTAGTTACATTTTATAGTATTATCTGTAATATTCAAAAAGTGTCACAAAATGTTACATTATTGAAACATCTTTTTGTACCACCAGTAACAATAAAACAATGTTACTTTTATCATTTTTTAGAAGTTGTAAATAATATAGCGAAATTGTATAGGCTAAAATATTGTGAATTTACCAAAAATATGTTACTAACTGAAATAGATTAGAAAAAGTGGACTGTCTATAGGAGTTTTTGTACTCAATCTACCACATTAAATCCAGAAATCACATAACAAGTGTTTTTACGTAATCCAAGCGAATCACAATACTACATTTGGATCAACATGTAGATCCACCATCTTGGATAACATTACAGGGGAAATAAGATATCCTAACTATGCCTAGCAATCACTTTTTCACCACAATTTTCAACAAAAAAAAAACTAGCCATGTGGTCTAAGCAAGCTAATGCAACAAAAATCTTCTTGGCTTGCAACACCATCTTTCATAGCTTCTCTTGAAGCAACAAAAGTCTTCTAGCTGCAAGTATTTAGAAGGAATATGAGAACAAAAACAAAGTAAGAGTAAATTTGAGGTATAACTGATTGAACCAGATCCAATAATCACTAAAAAAATTGAGATATAAAGATGTAGTAGAATTTACCTTTACTAAAGATGAAGCAAGCAACACAATCCTATTGATTTAATTGTTGCAGCTTTCTGAACAGAGGAAGTATCTGATATTGTTATATTCCATGAAAGTAAAACTAATTCTACCAACCCCTAGCACAAAAAATAACACTACGCCAATTTTGACATTTAGTAGTGCCTATTTAATAGCATTTTTAAAGAAAGTGCTATTAAAAATCTGACTCTGGTACCTACAATATGTTAATTGTTTATGTAATTTTGTAATTTGGACAGTTTCTTTATGTTATCTGCCATCAATTATGTACATTATTACTCTTGTAAATCAATTTTGAGTTTTGAACACATCAAAACAAGTTAGTCCCTACTTTAATTTTAGTTGTAATTTGCACGTCGTTCTCCGTCGAAACCATTTAAAATATATGCACTCTTTCTGATTATATTATGAGTTTTGGGATGTCAATTTTGATTTGGTGATTTGAGTAAAGGAACTTATTCTGATTTAGTTATTTGATAATTCATTGTGTATGAAAAACATGGTTCTATTAGACCTGGGAATTGGTTTTTTGTGAACTTTGTTTGGTCTTGCAATTGGCCGGTGTTTATGTGTCTAGTTTTTTCGGTTCAGAGCTTGTTCAGTCCGTGTTGTGTCTGATTTCTGTCGGTGTTCCGTTTCTGCCGGAGGTTTTTGCATGTCAGCGTGTTCAGGTCAGCCTGCTCAGCCCAGGTAGAGGTGTTCTTTGCCTCAGAATTGTTGGATTGTTTTAGTGTCTTTAGAAGCCTTCATGTCTATATGGCATTATCAACCACCATTTTAGATGGCATTTCAAAACCAGTTCCAAGGTATTTCAAATAAAAAGCATTATAGCGTAATGGCATCCGACACCGATATTAATTTTGTTTACTTGTTTTATGATTGTGATGAAAGGCATTGCTTTTTACTTGTTGATTTGATTTATTAGTAGAAATTGTATGCATGTTCTTTGTTAAACTTATATTAATTTGATATTGATGTTGAGATTAAATATTGTTATATTATATGCACTGAAAGGGTATAGAGAAAGCTTGTTAATTTCATTAGGTATGTGGCTGAAACCATTTTTCTTTTACTCTAATTTGATATGGATTCAACCACATACCTAATTAAATACTTAGTTGTTATGTTCATTTCAGCCGAGAAAGAGGCGCCCACGTTACATATAAGTCTACCCCTATGAGGTCGCTGCCATGAAAAAGGAAACATGCCTGGGTGCCGTCGCTGCCCTATCTAGGTTGAAACAAAACTGGTGGAAGGTGCAGCTGCACCATGCGCATTCATGCTGCTATTCTGCGCATCTGTTATGTTGAGATGTGCTTCTGTTCTGCTGCGCGTGACTGTAGTGCTGTTGTGCGGATCTGTTCTGTTGTTATACACGTCTGCTCTGCTGTTCTGCACTTCAGAACAGCTTCCATTCGCTTCAGCAGTAGGGGTGTTTGCCAAATTCCAATCCTCCATGAGGTGCCGAGCTCTATCCACAACCTGTGCAACTGTCTCATTCTCGCCTTGCCAAAGTCGTAAATTCTGGTGCTTCCACAAGCTCCATAATAGAGCAGCAGTGCTACTTGCGTGGGTGCAGGCATGTTGCACTTCAGACCAAAGTCCGGCTCTAATCCAAACCTGCAAAGCGAAAGTGCAATAAAAGAAAACATGTTGCATATCTTCTAGGGGTCCTTTGCAGGTAACACAGTCAAGGGGACAATGGACTCCTTTATCTTAAAATGCATTTTTGTGTACCTTGAAATTGATAAAATAATAATATATATTTGAATATGATTTGATCATGTGATTCATAGTTTTTTCGTTTTGTTGTTATTTTTTCAACTGTTCATGCAAGATTCCTTTGAAATGATTAATTTTTTGTAGAGATTGGTAAGATTAAAATTTTCAAGAATGTATCTGTATATGTCAATGCACTGATATTTGTCCCACAACTTTAATTAATCTTCTCAAGACATTCTTTGATCATTTTATGTATGTCTACTGTCTAGTGAACATTTAAATACCAATCACGCCTAAGAGACACCATTACATGATCATAATTTGCTTTACATGTGACATTTGGGTGGGTTTTATCTCCTCTTAAGAATTTTTTGTTCTTCTATATGCATTAAATTTTCAGATTCTACACTACTTCAACTTGATGATACTCTTACTTACATTTTCACATTTCTAAACGTGCATTACAGTGTTGCTGTTCAACTCATTCAATTAAAAACAAAATGTGTACTCAATTTTCTAAACTTGCATATATGTTGTATTATCTAATTCAAGTTAATTTGTTTAGACATGCCTACTACTTGGTATTAATTGCAACTCTTACGTATAAAGGTTGGAAATTTTTTGGAATCTACCAATGCAATATTGGATTGAAGTCCTAAGTCCCTTCTCAACCATTTTTTCATAGCTATATTTATTTTGAAATTGAATTACACTTTTCACTCTATAATTTGGTATTATAGAAGAGTGAATCTGAGTTTATTGTAGCCCTCTTTCTAGGAATGAAAACACATCACGAAGAGCCAAGTATGAAGAAAAGTGGCAGAGTAAATGAGAAATAACATTAGGAATCAAAGTTGTTGCCCTCTTTCTTGGTATGAAAATGCATCACGAAGGCCAAGTATCTGTTTGTATCATTACAATTGTGAGATAAATAGATAGATAAGATTCAGGTCTTAAACAGCAGTTAAAAATCAAATTTATTTTTAACCCTGGATGTTTGAAGTATACTAAATTATGGATGCAGGTGTGGAAGTGGATGGATGATGGATCCTCGCATATAAGGAACCTGGCATTTAAAGGAATTTACTATTTGATTGAAAAAGGTAGCTAAGGAGCTTGGCATTTAAAGGAATGAGATGATAATGTACTGATATGTTATTTACTTTCTAGTCTTACTCATTATAAAAATGGATTCTTGATGCAAAGATGAACTAATTAATGATATAGTAATTAATTTTGTATTACTTAAATTGTGTAATTGGTTATTTTAGTTGTTGAGATGAATGTAATTTAACTTTGATCATTGATTATTGGTATATGACTTTGTATTGGTGTGTGACAGATTAAAGAACATACTTTAGCGTTGATGCAATTGCAAGTTTTCTACCTAGCCTTCACCATGTAATGGTAGGTCATCGTCGTCATGTTGATGGCTACATGACTGTTATAGTCCTATACACTATGCATTTATTTACACCAATATTGTTTTCTTCTCTTTATCTGTTAAAAAATTATTCATTTTTCACTCTTGATCAATTTATTATATGAAGGTAAAAAGCACATAATTTTATTTTGTATATATAGGAAGTTCTGGCACAGGTCCATCAAGGAAGCAGGATGTACAGAGGAGTTTTTCTTAGTCTTATCTAACTTTATGAAGGTACTAAAACAATATCTAGCTTGACTTTTTGGACTGTAATACTTAGGTTTTGTAAGCATTTAAATGAACATTTGCCATTCATTATTATCACTGACTCATCCTGACATTGATCCCTTTACAAAATAGGCACTACATGGAAGAAGATTTGGGTTCAATGAGCTTCAGAGTCTGGAGAAGGAGTTAGATATTACAGAGTACAAATTTTGTCTCTATAGTTTTATACTTCAATTTCCTTCTTTGTACAATGGAAAATTCATTATACAAATTATCAACTTATATCTGTAATTTTGAATTGTATTTAGTTTTTTTTTTCTGACAAATAAGTTGTATTTAGTTGTAAGGTTCTTTCACAATGAATGACATGTATAATTTTTAAAGAATATGGGATTTCTGGGAGCAAAGATACATACAGAACACACAACTTCATCCAATTATTGAAATTTAAAACACAGTCAACAAAGTTTTCTCATTTTACATACTAAATCAAACTCTTGAGCATCATAATCCAAATCAACAAAAAAAAAAAATCACAGCACCCAATTGGAAACTTTTCACTTCAATCTAATTCCAAGAACAAACAAAAACAATGCAAAACAAAATTAACACCTAATAGGAACAAAACATTTAACGAAACAGAACACAATACTAACACCTCAATGCAAAAGTAGTCTAAAAACTAATGTTGTCTGATACAGCAGCTAGCAAGAGTCCAAACCTAGACAACAAGACAAAAACTGCAGAACACAACAACAATATTACCTCTTCATCACATATTTCTGTATGAGTTTTTTTTCTTTCAGTGGTGTGTCTACATGTAAATTTTGCTCTACATTTTTTTGTTTCTCACTACATACCTGTTAATTTTGACCAATAGCTATGGTGTTCTACCGTCGCAATAGAGACTAAACTATAGAGAGTGTGAGTTATGAAATCTGCACTAAATGATACTCCCTATACCGTTGCATAGCTTGTACAGAGCGATTTGTCAAAGAACAGTTCAGCTGCAACATGAGCATATATAATAAGCACGCATCTCTGATTTGTTTAAGAACAGTTCAGCTGCATCAAGAGCATACATAATATATCTCAAAAAGTTATTAAATATTAACATTTATGTGGATATTACGGTTCAATGTTACTGATAGTTATATATGTAGTAGTGTATGGTGATTACTGGAGACACCTTAGAAAGATTTGTTCTATTGAGCTTTTGATCACAAGAAGGGTCAAATCTCTTTGGCCAAAAAGACAGAAAGAGTACAACTCGCTGTTAAAGAAGATTGCATCAAATGAAGGATCAGAAGGCTGCATTTGGTAAGAAATATTTGGAACAAGAATAGTTCATATCAGTTGTAAAATAACTTATAATACTTGCTGGAGGGTTCTACCTTGGTGACTTGTTTCCTTCATTTAAATTGATTAAAAATCTCTCGAGAATGAAGCCTAAGCTTGAGAAGTTAAGTCAACAAGTAAACAGGATACTAGAACATATAATCAATGACCATAAAGAGGCAATTTCTAAAAGAGGAAAAGAAGGTTTAGCAGAAGCAGAAGAAGATTTGATTGATTGTCTCTTAAAATCTGAGGACAGTGGCGGTGATATGGATTTTAATTTAACTACTAATAATGTCAAGGCTATAATTCTGGTATGCGTATTCATAACATTTTAATTTTGATATATACTCTTAAGGTTCTAAATGGTGGTTGCAGATACTCTTTGAACTTTTACATTACACTTCGAAATTTTATATTTCAAGATGTCTTTGCTGCTGGAAGTGAGACTGCATCAACTACTGTTAATTGGGCAATGACTGAGATGATAAAGAATCCAAGAATTTTGAAGAAATCACAAGCTCAAGTGAGAGAGGGATTCGATAGGAGAGGAAGGATTGTCGAAGCTATAATGAACGAGTTCAAATATTTGAAATCGGTCATCAAAGAGACTTTAAGATTACACCCTTCGAATTCGCTCCTTCTTCCAAGGGAATACGAACAAGCTTGTGAGATCAATGTCTATCACATACCTGTCAAAAGTAGAGTCCTAGTTAATGCTTGGGCCATTGCTAGGGATCCAAAGTATTGGAATGACCCAGATAAGTTTTATCCTGAAAGGTTTATTGATAGTTCTATTGATTTGAGGGGAAATAACTTGGAGTTCGTTCCATTTGGTGCTGAAAGGAGAATGTGTCCAGGCATGAACTACGGCTTGGCTAATATTGAGCAGGTTCTTGCACTTTTACTGTATCACTTTGATTGGAAACTTCCCGATGGAATAAAAAATGAGGAATTGGATTTGAGTGAAGAGTTTGGAGTTACAATGTGTAGAAAAGATGACGTTTACTTGATTCCCATCACTTCTAACCCGTTGCTTGTAAATTAAAAAAAGAAGTTATGCATAAGTTTACTATCTTGAATAGTGATCCTTTTCTAAAACATTTTGTATTTACTACAAGTGGCTTTTTTTTCAAAATACTGCATGTTTTATTATTTTCAATGTACTCTCTTTAATCTTGTTGAAATCATACGTGATTTTCTGTAATATGTGGTATTTGACTAGCGGAAATTTCAGTTCGAAACACATGTTTTTTGAATGATAAAAACAACGTACTGCAAAGAGATTACAAAGAGTAAAAGAAATACTCAAGGAACAAACAGGAAACCTGTTATAAAAGTACAAACAAAGAGTATATATTTTTATAGAAGCAAGTTATTGATACTCACTCCTTTTCTCAAGCATCCCCGACCGCGTCAGGCGTCTCTAACCCCACTCTCTCCAACTCTCTCTCCCTGCTTGCCTCTCAATCCTCTCGCATCTAACACAACTACACATCCTTCCCTGAGAACCTGATTGTGGCAGTGGTGTAGACGCATCTCTCTCCCATGCTTGAATATGTCTTTTGTCCACACGAAACACACTACTCGCATCCCTAATCCCTTTGTTAGCACTTTGCTGTTTGTCGTCATTTATCATCTTCATCTGATTCAATTCAATGTTGGTTATAAGCTATTATATAAAAATTGGGGGAAACTAATATTTTTCTAAAAGATTATATAATAATGAATAATATATTCTATTTTTATACAGGCCAGCTTGACAAGCTACCCTTCCTCTTGATCTTAGCTGCAAAGAGAAATATCTCTTTTTAACGACTTCCATTATCTATCGATTAGGATTCTTCAAATCCCTTCTTCCTCTATGTTGGATTAATGCATGTTTCATACTAAATATGACCTAACAACTATATAATCCATGGTTACCCTCGTAGGTCGAAGATTCTTGGCCCTTCAAATGTCATATTTTTCCATACCAGATATAATCGATTCCATAGATTGACTCCATAATATCATGTTTATCCTTAATTGTTTAAGATTCTTGGCCCTTCAAATGTCATATTTTCCATCCATACGATGATGCTTGGCTTGATCTTGATGATGGTATACAGAGTGACGCTTCAAACTTTCAGATGATAATGGAGACTCTGAAGCTTTAGCTTCCGTCATATGATGACTATTATTGATCTTCTGTGTGTCTAGAGGATGTCCAAATGATGATTCCCCAAAATGCTTTCTAGAGTATAAAATGCTTGTCTAGTGACTCAAAGATACTTTCTACACATGGAAACAAACATTAGAGTACCAATTGTTCTTAAATAACTTGTTATCATCAAAACTCAAAATTAGAGGTCATCGTTCTTCGTCCCATTTTTGGTTTAACAATATAGTGAGTGTATCAGTTTGCATATGGCTACAACATACATTGTGTAGACGTAAGTGTTTATCATTTAATATAGAATCATTTTGAATAAATTGTCAATCTGAATTTATTAAGTCAAATAGTAAAAGATTGAGATTTCTGGTTGATTATTGTTGAAATTAGTAGTCACACACAGTTGCGGAGCCAGGAATTTTATGGAGTCTATTTTGACCGCAAGTTCACATGTGACATAATATATAAATAATCATAAATCGAAATAAAAGAGGCTCGCCATTTAGTCAATAATAATACAATTTGAAATAAGAGAGATGATACATAACATGTCAATAGTGTGCTAAATAAAATTAGGAGGTAAATGCCCTTTCGAAGACCTCTTTGCGGTAAATGTTCGAATAATATTAACATCATCAAGTGACTTGAATATCTCCTGCTCGGTGTCGCAGATCATGTAGTCATTGAACCACACATCATTGTGAAGGTGAGAAAAACCACAAGAAGGGGGGGTTGAATTGTGTTTTTGAAAACTTCTTCTTTTACGTTCTGAAGAACTGTTCTCAGGTTCAGAGTCTGAAGTAGTTCAGAGTCTGAGTGAGTTCAAAGTCTTTGTGCAGCGGATAAAAGTAAAGAACAGAGGAAGAAAGAACACAAGCAATTATACAGGTTCCTTCCACAAACCGGAAGTAGTCTTGTCCCCCTTGCACTTCCAAGGAGAGTTCCACTAAAATGTAATGTCAAATTACAAGTTGCTCAATCACACAAGAAAGAGACTTCTCTTTGCTCAAGGACAACTCCAAGAGA
>Ga0315914_1004131_pt1 | contig 21757 bp, 6 predicted proteins | sample MpolenodulesMG_FD_203920 | JGI IMG/M metagenome (GOLD analysis project Ga0315914, IMG submission 203920) | Medicago polymorpha root nodule microbial communities from Los Angeles, California, United States - elongated nodules | ecosystem: Host-associated > Plants > Roots > Nodule | place: USA...
TAACAAACTCTGAAATCTCTATTATAGTTCATGCAGAGTTGTTGGATATGAGTGAAAATAAATTTAAGACTCAAATCTCTAAGTAATGGAATCTCTAAATGTAAAGGGTGTGGTCAGACTTTAACTTCAAATTTAACAAACTCTGAAATCTCTATTATAGTTCATGCAGAGTTGTTGGATATGAGTGAAAATAAATTTAGGACTCAAATCTCTAAGTAATGGAATCTCTAAATGTAATGGATGTGGTTAGACTTTAACTTCAAATTTAACAGACTCTAAAATCTCTATTATAGTTTCTGCAGAGCTATTGGATATGAGTGGAAATAAATTTATGACTCAAATCTAATACCTTTAAATGTAAAGGCATTACATCAAAATATTTGTTGTAAATGATCAAAGTCAAACCATCACCTCAACAATTGCTACGTACGTTGCGATGTAGCCTACAAAGAATTTAGACCCCTTATTCTAGGGTTTTAAATTGTGATCAAAGCACGAGATGCATCGATTACTAAACTTAATATTACCATTAGATGTAATAATTACATATAACTACAATCTACATGTACAACTGATGCAGTCGTAATTACGATTGCTCTGCTAAGATCTCACGAAGATATAAAAAATGTTCATATCGCAATCACATACCTCTTTTTGAACCCATTGTTTTATCCTTTCTGATATTTATTGTTAAATATTTATGGAGCAATTTTGATTAAATATATGACTTTTTATGCAATGTATAAGAATCAATCAATAATTATGAGAGTGAGAGAAAGAACGTACGGATGAAGAAAATGTTCAAAAAGCCAGGCTCTCAAAATGTTGACAGATCGTTCAGGCAAACCTCTCTGTGGTCTCCAAGCTTCTTGTTCCATCATCCCCATCTGATGAAACGCTCTCTGCTGTCTTAAGCTTTGTTCAAGAAGTTTAAGTCTTGGTGTCTCTCCTTTGGTCAAACCTGAGGTCCCCACACCATCTTTCTCTCCTAATAACTCACAACTATGTTTCAACTGTGCTGTTATTGCATCCTTTAAACAACGAAAATGGCGTGACATTGCTTTCTGAGCTAGTGCCGTGTATGGAACTGCTGCACCAAATCCCATTACTAGGTCAAATGAGTTCACCACCATTTGCATTTGTTCACAGTAATGACTGTATCTTCTATCCACCTGTATAAAAAAATATCCAATCATAATTATAACATATGGTTATGTGTATTAATTATTAGTATATGATATGATGCATTGTCGAAAAAGGCTATTTGTAACGAGTGGAAGATAGATTCATTCGGCGCATGCACGTTCTCATTTACTACTCATTTCCCATCGTGTGGTTTGTAATAAAGCTTGATCAACCATCGACCTACTTAATTAATTATTTTATATGCTTACCAACTAATCCATGCATATTGTGAAACTAACATGTATCACAAAAAATTACATAAATATAAAGAGTAAAAAAGTGAATGTGTTTATGTAAATTAAATTGAACAAAATTTAAGTAAAGAAAAGACATTTCTCCCGATACCTCCTAAGTTAGTGAAATGAGATATTAAGAATGATCACAATCATATTATTGCAATATTACTATAATGAGTACTATATATGGATTTGAGATGACAATGCAATTCTAACAACTTTGCTACGTAGTATATATGATTGGGGAGTGAGTGCTTTCTTTTCTGTTTGGTTTGGTCAGTCTTAATAATAATCAGAGGAAACGTCGCTTCTTGATTGACGTATTCTCTTATATATAGATTAGATTAGATGGTATAGTGTCTCATTTTAACCCTTTCACCAAACTACTTTTATTTTTCAACTTTTTTATTTAAAAAAAAAAACTGAAATTGCTACTATACTATAAAATGAAATCTTCTCACCAATAGAATCTTAGGATTAAAAAAAAAAAAAGTTTTGATTAAAATAAGGATCTCAAATCCTTACCAACTGTTCCTAAGTTGTGGAACCCTACTATATAGAAGCCGGCTTTTGCCTTTCTGAAATTCAAGATACTCACTAGAGTACTATATGTTTTATAAATAAATTAAATAATTAAGATAAAAAAAAAAATTAAAAATATGTGTAGACCTTGACTCTTGATGAATGAGAGAAGGTAGGAGAGAGAAAGAAGGAGAGAGAGGGAGAGAGATTACATGCCTCGTCAAGCATGGTTAGAAGTTTGACCTTCCTTCTTTGATGCTCAATCCTATCAGCTGGTGACAAAGGTGAAACATCTTTTGATGAAGATGAAGAAGCACCACCACCACCAACACTACCACCACCACCACCTTGATTTGAATTAGGGTTTGATAATTGTCTACTAAATTTATTCTTCTTGAATTGACCCCTTCCAACACTACAAAACTCTTCCAACAATTCTTGAGCAGCTTTAACATATTTTGAATTTCTCAACACATTAACAACACCTAAAGAAGAAGAAGATGATGAACCAAATCCAACATGTCCTTGATGAATATGATTAATTTGTCCTAATCCACCTCCTTGTAAATGATGATGATGAACACTACCAAGATTCTTGTAAGAAGTTCCTGGTCCTCCTTGATTGTAATATAGAAAACCACCAGCAGCAGCATCTCCCATTCTTAAATCCTCTGAATGATGATGTTGTAAGGAAGTCGATAACGACAACGAAAGACCTTGTCCTTCAACAACACTTGCCATTTCTGGTTGGTTGTTGTTGAGTTGGTGATGACTTGATGTTGCTCCTCCTCCTCCTTCTTGAGACCATGTGAATTGACCAAAAGACCCTCCAGCTCCGGAATTATAACCTTGGAGATTAGTAGTTGAAGGATTGGGAAGTAACATGTGGAGAGTGGAAGAATTAGTAGATGAAGGATGAGGTTGAGGTTGAGGTGGAGGTGATGGGGATCTGGTGGTTTGCGGGTTCATGAGAAAAAGCTGCATGGCAGCTGCTGACTCAGCATTAATGTTTGACATCTGATGATGATTTTGATGATGAAATATGCTGCTGCTGCTACTACTGTCACGATTATTATGATGATTTTTTGAATCTGTTAACATCGTTTGTCTGTTTCCGTACCAGTCACTGGAATTGCCTATTCCATGTGTTGCTTGTGGTGTTCTTGTTGATGTCATTTGTTGTTGTTGCTGCTGCTGCTGCTGTTCTAATAATTCGGCTGCCGAGGCGCCGTGAGGGAAATTGAACATCTCAGACAACATTCCGGTTGTTTCGTAAACCGGTAGAGCTTCTTGTTCTTCTTCTATGTTGCCTATTAGTGGTGGCGGCGGTGGTTGTGGTGGTTGTTGTGAATCGAAGTCTTGAATTCTCACTTTGTCTCTTTGAATTTGTTGTTGTTGTTGGTGTGGATTGTTGTTTTCTGGAGTGTTCGATCTCTCGAATCCGTTCGAGAAGGTGAAGATTCCTTGTTGGTGGTGGTGATGATAATCTTGGGACATAGAATTGGTTAAGTTTTGAGACTTTTCTAAGATTGAATTAAAAGAACTATGATAATTTTGTGTGCTTGATGAATTTGAGAAAGTTGAAGGAAGTGATGATGGTGTTGTTGCTATTCCCATCTTAACTTCTTGCTCATCATCATCTTCACCATTATCAATATTCCTTGCTGGCTTTCAAATTGAATTGATCAATAACAAGGATCGATCTGAAAAATTAAACATAAAACATCATATCATATGTAAATGATGCAAGAAAATAAAAATATATGAAATTTTGCTTTCATCATTTTCAGCTTTGAGTTATCATGTCATGTAATATATATATATATACACACACATGTAATATTGTACCTGATAGATGTGAAGAGTATGAAAGGATGAAGAGTTTTCAAACATCGTTTTCACTTCTGAGCTATTGAAGGTTTCTTGAATTCCTTCTCTCTCACACACAGGCACACTCACATATGCACTCTCAATGGTCTCTTTCTTTCTCTGTCCCTCCTTTTTCTTTCTCTTTGTTGCTCTTTGCAGTTAGTACTATTGTCTATGCAAACAACTTATGGAAAAAGAAAGCATACAATTATAAAAATTAAAAATGGTGGATTTGGAGGGGACTCATATATCTCTCTCAAATAAACACAGTGAGAGAGAGAGAAAGAGAAGCGGTCGTTGTTCTTCTCCCTCTTCTTTGATCTTCACCACCTCCTTTAGTATTTTTCTCCCACCAATAATGCCTTTTTATATTTTCATTTCTTCCTATTCTTCACTATCACACTAAATTAACATATGTGGTAGGAATAGATTGCAAGCCAATAACAAAATATTCATATTCTACAATTACCATAATAACCTTGCACATATATATATAGGTATCCAAAAAAATTTAGGAAGTGTGGAAGAAAATAAGAGAATATTCATATATATAGTTTTTTTTTCTTCTAATAATATTAATTCATATATATGCTTGACAGCCAAGATAATATTAATGGAATATTCTAATTCATATTAAGAAATATTTTCTAAAGATTTTATTAGGGTTGGATTTGGTGTTTGGTGGTGTAAAATATATCCATGATGATGCTATTGGAAGTGTTGGATTTTATTGTCATTTGAATACGTCCTTTGGAAACCAACATAAAATTATGCGGAATAAAATAAAGATAAGGCCAGTACAAAGTCATCTCAATGATCCAAACTATCCCATCTTTTTAATTATGTCGGAAAGACTATAATAACCTAGGTAATCATTGCATGTATAGACATTTAGTTTGATAAGGGGCAAGGTCAATCTGGTCATTGAAATTGTTACAAAATTAATTCATCAATTAATTAATAGGTGAAGTGAGATAGGAGAAGAAGAGGGGTAATGAGAAATTGATAAATGAGGAAGGGTAAAGGAAGTGGATGGATGGCACGTGCCATTGGATGGGCAAAATAGACAAGTTAGGTTTAATTGTGTGGGAGACATAGTTTCTGAAAAGCACCCATAACCGCTTTAAGGTTTGGCGCTGTCACTTGATGGTCATGTTCATTTTCCATTTTGGTGAAGCCTTTGATTTTTACAGGTGTTTTTTGTGTTTCGCCTTCTTTAACATGTATTAATAATCTTCTTGGAATGGTGTTAACTGTTAATTTTAACTTCTAATCATTCATATCACTTTGGATAATGTTTGCATTTTACATTTTGGGTCACCTTAACGGAAAGTTAGTAGCTATATAACAAAGTTGCACCCGCAGTTTGTGACATTAAAATGCACTTGGGTCATTTTAAATACATCAAAAAAGTTGTAAATAAATTATAACATAACACCTTTGTAGAATTATTATTTTTATTTTTAATTTTTTTAACAACAAAAGGAAATATATATGGGGGGCTGCTAACTTACACCCACTTAAAAACACTAAGGTGCAAGTTAGCAAGTTACACTCACCTAAAATTATTAAGGTGCAGGTTAGCAACCTACATCCATTTGATTATTTACACTCATTTTTATAAGTATTATTAAGGTGCAAGTTAGCAACCTTCACTAATTTACACCCACTTTTATCATTCCAAATATTGTTTCATTAAAAGTTTGTCTTTATTACATGTTTTGTACCTTAAGCATGTCATTGTTTTTTTTTTTTCTTTTTTTAAGGATTTTTTTAAGTTAGTTACAAAATTGCACTTCTATTTAACATTAATTAGAATATAAACAAAATAGTATTTTGGTAAATTATAAGTGGGTGCAGCTTGCTAACTTGCATCTTAGTGTTTTTAGGTGAGTGTAAGTTAGCAGCCCCAAATATGTATGTATGTATATTATATCACAATCACGAGTGCTAAACTTGTTTACAGGGATGAAGTACAAGGGTAGTCAACCCACCCACTCAAAAAATATCTTACTTGCAGTTTTGTCTATAGATACCTCATAAAACAGAAATGATATTTGTACAATCAACTAATTTTGTAAATGCACCCCAAACATGCACCAACTAGTTTTGTAACCTTCTAATAATAATAACCTAAAATAAACTGAGAAAATAATAATATCGTTTGAATTTTTTTAGTAAATTACACTCCTCTTTCCTAAGAGAAGCTTGAATTACACTTTTCTCCCTTTCAATGTTCAAATATACACACCCCTCACTTGAAAAGTAAAACTTATAGTCCCCTCCTCAATGAGATACTTGAAGTACAACTTTATCCCTTAATAATTATATATGCACTACACTTTAATATATTTTAATATATATAATTATTTTTACTATATCTACCAACTTTGAACCATTGTTTAAGAAAAATAAATTCATTTCTTTGTAACTTCGATGTAAATGATAATTAAGTTTGAACATTCAATTTAAATAACCATCTTTTATGCACTTTAGTAATTTTTCACATATTTTAATTGTATTTTCTGTTTTTTCATATTTTATAACAGAATTTAAAATTAGATGTTAATGAAATTATGAATCAAAAATAGAGAAATATATGCGTTCGAGTTTTGATTATAATAAAATGGACACACAATATTGTTTTTCTTCGGAGTGTGTTAGATCTTTTTTCTGCTAGATTATTAGAAATAAAAAAAAATATTAAGGGAGGAATGTGTAGATTTTAACATAAGTGAGAAGATAAATGTAATTCAAGCTTCTTTTAGGGGTAGGGAGTGAAAACTTTTCTACTATGTTTAACATAAGAGTGTAATTCAAGCATCTTTCAAGGAAAGAGAGTGTGATTTACTGGGAAAAAAATTATGATTATTTAAAGCCAATTATTGGAAAATAATTGGTTTGTAACTTATATAATTTTATGAGGATTTAATCTCATATGTTGCTATTGAAACTTGATGGACGTTTCTGATTAAATGAAGTCATCTATAAATTGGTCTTCTCCATACCAACAAAAACAATGCTCAATTATGCTCATGTTTACAAAATATTTATCATTCTTACATGTGTTTTAGAAAATGGGAGAATGGGAGAGAAACCAATTTTGGATCGGTTTGCGACTACTGCTTTCTCATCAAATATGGATATGTTTAAATCATAAACTTTCGATATCTTTATGTTGTTGAATATTTCTGTTGATAGTTTACTTTAATCTTTTAAGTTGTATATTTCCTAACTATTCCCTCCATCGAAAGTGGTTCGATTTGAATCACGTCTAGACACTAAATATTGACATAACTTTAAATTGTGAATGAAGGTGTGGGTGCATAACTAGGGTATATCCCAGTTTTGGAGGGTGACCTTGTTTAACCAGCGGTTGTGTTTTTTGGCTCCGCTTCTTGCTTCTTTGTTGGTGGTGAACTGGTTTTTTCAACGTTCCACCTAGGGGTGAGAATAGGTAAGGTCGAGTTAGGCTTTGTAAGGCTTGAGTCTGGTTTGCCAATTTTTTTTAAGGCCTAAGTCTGACCTGCGGCCTGTCATATGCTTACTTTTTAGGCGTGAGTCTGGCCTTCTGAAAGCCTGATACAACCTGCTAGCCTGTTTAAAAGTCTATTTCATATGAACATCTTTAAATAAGCAATGTGATCTAAGTTTAAATAGATTAGCGAACTAATATATCAATTAGATTAAACTCTCTTTTGATAACCAAGATGAGTTTTTCAGGGAACTTGAATAATATATTGTATTATATTTCAATTCTAGTTTATAATAATACATTTAAATATGCAAAAGATTAATATATACTAATAAACTTAAATTACTGAAAAAGTTAAGAAATTTTTATTTTAATTCAAAGTACAAAATATAATATAATAATAAATAATATTATTCATATTTACTTAAATATGCCGTCTTAATAGGCTTATGAGGCTTTTTGAATGGCATGTGGTCTGGCCTTTTAAGCAAAATTGACTTCTAAAAAAACTCAGGCCTTCTCTGTTTAAGAAAAAAGTTTGGCCTGGCCTAACCTGTCGTAGGCTAGGCCGTAGGCCCCTATAGACTGGTCTGACCTATTCTCATCCCTAGTTTCCACCCATATACAACGTCGTGTATCTTTTCTTAGTTATTTCACTGGTCTTTGTGTCTTACAAGGGCTCTATTGTAATAATATTTTGCTAATTCAAAAAAAAGAAAAAATTGTGAATTAAGGCATTGTGTGTTTGAGAAAGAGAGAGAGGGGTTTGGGACTTCTCTAGTTTGGAAAGAAGAGAGATTTAGAGGAGAAAGGAATATGTGGTGGGTCCCACACCTTTATTCTTTCTCTTCTAAAGTGAGAACAATAAGAGAGTAGTTAAAAGTCTCAGATGTCATTGGAATTTTTAAATACGAGTTGCTTATTTTTTGTCTTTTAACTCAATGATTTTTTTTGTCTTTTAAAGAATAATAACATCTATTGAATTTAATTAACAGTCTTGATTTGTTAAAAAAAACATCTATACAAAAGTACATCAAATCTCGCCTACATCTCTTCCCCATTTGTGAGTTTGTCTCACCATCTTATAATTCAAAACCCCTCACTAAACCACATTCACCGCCTTTGAAATCTCTTTTCAAGTCTCAATTTGGTTTGAGAGAAATATAGGAGAGAGATGAGAAGTTGAAGATTTCTCTTGTCTGGGAAAAAGAAATTAAGAAGAAAAAATAATATTGTGTGTTTGGTACGAGAGAAATATCTAAGAGAGAAATATGATAGAGAAAATCAGGATAGAAGTTGGGTATTTCTACTCTTTAGAGCAGAAGAGAAATAGGGGCGAGAGAACAAAAGAGCATGGACCCCACCACCTTTTTTCTTCTTTGCCGGTTTGCGAAGAAAGTGGCAAGAGAAATAATTTTATGATGTTATTCCCACCATGCCCTTCATCCCAAGTTTCTTATCTCAAGCAATATCGATGTCTTGGAGGGTCTGTCTCCATGGAGAAAACAATCATTACAACAATAATTTATAACGAAAACGACCCTCATAGCATTTCTTTACAGGACGAAAACGAGGATCTACAGTCAAAAAATGGCATAAGTTGGATTTTATAATTAGGTATATGGAATGGAGGAAGGGATATATTTGACTAGGATTAAAGTGGTATTCATCGTGTGAGTAAATTGATTAATTATTTTTTACAGAAAATAATAATTATTTTTTGGACAGAAAGTAAGTTAATTAGAATATGAACATCTAAAATTAAATCAAATCAAAATGATAATATTAAATAAATTTGGATTTAATAATTATTTAAAGTAATATAATTAATTTAAAATAAAACTGCAATTTAATAAATTAATTAAATTAACACGCATAAAAAATTAAATTGGATATGACATTTTTTTTTGAATCAGGAGTGTTTTAGTACTTTTAAAAATAATCAACTCATCTTTCTTCTCTATCTCTTTCATCTTTCTCTTATACCAACCAAACAATACATCAAATCTACTCGATTTTTCACCTTTTTCTCTCTTTCCATACACTCTCTTCCTATAATTTTCTCTTTATAACTTATCTTCCGAACAAAACACACCATGGATCTCATCCAAAAGTGAGGAAAAAGAGGGAGCAATTAGTAAAAAAGGTCTCTTATGTCATTTGAATTTTGAAATGTGAGTTGCTTAATTTGTAGTAAAAAAGTATTTTATGCTTATTTTTGTCTTCTACTCAAGGACTTTTTAAAAAATAATAACATATTTTTCTCTCCTATTTCTTTCTTATTTCTCTTATACCAAATAATACATCAAACTTATTCTTTTTCTCACTTGTTCCTCTCTTCCAACACACTCTCTCGCCTACTTCTCTCTTCCTAACTTCTCTTCCAAACCAAAAATATCTCAACACTAAACATGTGTTCACCATGTTGTGGGAAACTATTCACTTTGAATCCAACACAAATTGGTGACTTCCACAAAATTAGATCACAAGTGGTCACCTTACTTATAATTAACATGGATATAAAGGGTTTGTCTAACATGTGCAATATTATAATATACTGCTAAAAATATTGTTTTTCTTTTGGTGTTTGTTTTTTAGGCGCAACCGTTTTTTTACACTTGTTGTAGTGTTCTTTTGGGTGTGGTGCCACTTTTCTCGGCACCTTGTATTTGGTCCGATGGGTTTACCACACACCTTGTGCGAGAAGCTCTTATAATATATTGTTGTTTCAAAGATAAGTAACTTTTTATCAAAAAACTACAATTATTTATTAAAAAGCTACATATTTAATATAAAATACACGACTTCTAAGATAAAATTACTATTTTAAAATTTTTAACATGTGCAAATGTACACATGATAAAAAAAACCCATATATAAATACAAGAATAATTCAGTTGTGGAGCCTTTGTTCTTAACTATGGTTAATTAACAAATCAATCCCACATTTATAGTTAGAAAACATATTTGAATTCCTAAAATGGTTCTATGGGAAGGTTGAATTTTAAATTTAAAAACATACCACTATTGTAGATGACATTTGTTTCTTGGTTCCTTGGATTGCAAGTAGGATTATTAAACACACAAATAGAAAAAAGTAGGAATTGTCTTCTTTCAAATGCAGTGCAAGTAGCTATAGCCTTATTATAACACTCCAATTCACTGGCTACTCATTACTTAAACACTCAATTTGCATTTCTTTTGAAAAATGCAAACCTAATAAACAATTTGACAACCCAACCTTCTTTCCCTCTCCATGTATTGCGCTGCTTCCTCTTTCTTTCTGGTGTCACGTGTATCTCACCCTCTTCCCTCTCACACGTACACAATGGGTCCCACTTTATCATTGCCTAAACCTAATTATCCCTGCAGTATCATATACTCACGTGCGAAAGTCGGCTTCACACGTGTTTCTAGTTTATATTGCATGATGATATTCACTTTGAACATTTATTTTGTCCTTCCTCCTTTTTATTTTAAATACATTTGTGAAAAATCAAAAGTATGTTACTTTTATATAGTTATCCTACATTTAATAGTATAATAGGATAGAGAAAACAAATTCAGTTGAGACAGTTTTATAAAGAAGTAATCTATATTTGTAAAAGTTTAAAGATAGCCCATCCACAATGCATATTTTTATTTTGGTGTTTAAGTGGACTTCATATATACATATCATTTATTTTGAATATTTTTATATCAATTCTTAATAAATATTCAATTTCTTCAACTGAACACCTAAAAAATTATTAAATTAGTCTTGTCAATAAACATGTCTTCTCTGGTTGTAAATCCATTTATTATTAAATCCACAATGGAGACATCCATTTTTGGGTTCTTAAATGGATCTCAGGTATACACATAACTCATTTATAATTTTTTAATAGTAGTACCTAATAAGCATTCAATCACTCCAACCCAGATCTCATACAAAGTTCTTAAATGGGATCCACTAATCAACTATCAATAACTTTATATCATTATATTTCAATTTTTTAATATTAAAAGGGTGCGGGTCCCGCTTAAAAGTGGGGTCTTAGGTAAGACCATGGGTCTTATAAGACCCTGAAAAAGATTCTTCCCATTGGGGGTACCTAATAGGTACCGGATCTTAAATAGTTAAGACCCTCCCAATGGAGATGGTCTAAGAAAATATATTTTTTAAAATTTATTAAATAACTGATAAATAATACCAAATACATCACTTAATCAATGAAACTGAACAAATAATTTTTTCATTGTAACACAAAACTTAGATGATTCATCGAATAACATAAATCAGATATATACACTACTCAATGAACATGAAAACAATTTTTTCTTTCTTGTATATATTTAGAATCAGATGAGTATATCACTACATTTCAACAAAATTCATTTATTTTAAAATTTATTAAATTTGGTACACAAAAAGTGAATACATCCAAGACATCCTTCTCTATAAGCACAAAAAAAATATCATTCGATAATAATGTGTTTATTTCTCTTAGGCTTTATTTGCAAGTTTGGAAGGGAGGGGAAGGAAAGGCTTTGAAGGGTGGAAAGTATGAGGGAAAATAAAGAAATCTTTCAAAAACTTTAAAAAAGTAGTTTTTTAGAGAATGATAAATTAATGCATATGATTACTATATTTTTGATTTTAAAAATAATATAACAACATAGATTAAATTTGAAGAATTCATATAAACCCTCCAAAACCCTCCTCTAATACAATTTTTTAGTTCCTCAAATGATGAGGGTTTAATATTATGAAGAAAAGTTAACCCTCAAAACTCTCCTCTCCCATTCTCCTCTATTTCTTCCACTTGTTCATTCTTTTTTACTCAAACCTTCTCCGTCCTTCCTCTCCAAACTCGCAAACAAAGCCTTAGAGCTAAATAAGTGAAACAATCACCGTTGCGGATGTTCTTATATTAAAAATACTATAAATACAAAAAATGAGTCATGTAGTTAGGAAGAGAGAAGTATTACTTTATATCTTATATGAGTAATATTGTTTTTAAAGCTCACGTTCTAGTTGGAAGTGCCGCACTGCTTTGGGAAAGTTAGAAGGAACATGAACCACCCCTTTGTTTTTTGGTGGTTAGACTTTTTAAAGTCTAAAAGCTCACAATAAACACCCTTTACCTTTTTGGAAGCACTACGTGATTTTGTTTCAAGCAAGTAGCGAAACTCGCCATCTATGCACCTTTTATGTGTATCTCGATCTTCCATAAACGCACACTACCCATAAATTATAATTGGAGCATAAACATCAAACACCTAAAATTGCTTTGTTTTTGTTTTAGATAAAGTCCCACATCAATCAATCACTTGACATGCATATTATATATGATATATCTATCATGGAATGTGTATTACGCGTGCTTGTCCTCTAATTTAAATATCTATTTATCAACTACTTAGATTTGGGACCAAAAGGCTGCTGTTTTCTCAAATTCATGCATGCACATTCGGATGGGGCTATCTTTCAATTTCACAATCTAGCTTGAGGGATTTGTTTATATAAGCTTGCCTCCAACTTCAATAACATTGCTATCAAAATTTATTTATATGAGGAAGCCCTTTTATATATTTTAATCGATCAATATACACAAATCCCTCATAAGCAGTCAAACTCTATGATCAATAACCGTTGCATTTTTAGGCGTTGATTGATCATAGAGTTTGACCGCTTTCTATGTTGGGGAGTCGAGGAATCTGTGTTGTTTTTTTTTTCAACAATAGGTTTCATAAATTGAGTTAAGGGATAAGAATTTTGAGGTCCTAACTTCAAACTAGGACTAAAGAGAAAAAAATTAATCTAACAAATTCTTACTAACATCTCTCATTTAAAAAAAAAAACTGATATCATAAACTTTTGTTATGTGAGATATTTAATTCTTAGTAAGTTTTTATGGCTGTATCATTATCTAATCTTCTGGATCATAAAAGAAGAATGATATTGTGAAGAAGTTGTACCATAAAAAATATGATATTGTGAAAGTGTTGTTTTAGAAAAGTTTATGCTAGAAAAGAGTTAGTACTTATAAGTGTTGTCCATTGTGACGATCATATCTATTTTCTAGGACCCTACATGGTGCACAATTTACAATCAACATACAATTGTAAAGTCAAATTCTTCAAATGTTGTAGAGTTTAACATTGAGAAACTTGATGGAAAAATCAAATTTCATTTGAAGAAAATATAGGTGAGTGATGCGTTAGGACTTTGTACCATGTTGAGCACTTGTATCTATTCAATGCGGCACTCCTAGCAACGTCACACCCTTTAAGAGCTGACTTCCACTCTATCGGCACTGGCTTGATGGTAGCCCTTTCCTTTTTTGCGACTTCACTCACCTATCAGTATTTGGTTGAGTGCCTTAATACAGTCTATAGGTAACTCTTTCTATGGTCTAACTTTCAATGAAAGCACCAATTGTTAAGATTTAAGTATCACATTAAACACTTGCATCGACTCAATGTTGAACTCCTAACAAGAGGTCTTGATATAGTCAAAATTATACATGGCATTGAAATGAAAGTTCAGGCATATAAGGTAGGTGTGTACACAACTCAACCGGCTAATTTATCATGTCCGGTAAGCTTTGGGTCAAGTTTTACCCTAACTAAAAAAACAAGACAAAAAGTATACAAGACAAGGACCAAGTTGACTAAGATATCGAGTATGGGTTGACCAACGAGTACTTGTTCTCTCTAGCTCAAAGGTTTTATAGGAGAAGAGGTGTTATTTTTTACTCATTAATTTATATATTTACTCAAAGAGGAATGTACTCTATGACTGAAAACTCCCACACTTCACTTTCTATATGACTGATAATGAGGAATGTACTCTATGTTATCCGATCCACTTTCTTTATACATACAACAATGTTAAAATGTGTTAAGCTTATTGATTCCAAATTAAGTACTAAGGAACAACTTCCCCGTGCATAAAATGTATAAATTGTGGAGGAAATATTGTACTTTTGCTTTCAATTGTTTCAATTCTTTTAAATCGTCCATTCATATACTATAACATGATTTCTTAGTCAAAACATCACAAGACATCTTACTTTCAATCTTTTTAATTGCATACTTCACAAGATTTTCATTTTCCCCTTTAACATAATCAAATGTTAGGGTCTCTTTTATTTCTCATACTATTCAACCAAGCCATTGTTTCTTCTACTTTAATCCAAAAACACGAATCTTATGCTAAACTTGCAAATTTTCTTTTCTCTTTATTTTCTTCACCGTCCGTCAGTAACATTTCTATCCTTCCACGACCTATCAAATTTCCCATACCCTCTCTTTATTTCAAAATAATGTCTTGTGTTCAAGATGGATTGAAGCCAGCTATACTCAAACTTCATTCATATTATGAGTTAATTGTAGATTAATATCTTTCCAAAAAAAACACATTTATGTAATATTACGTGGTGACTTGTCTAGGGATCAACCATGAATTGTATTTGTATTGTTTATTGAACTTGTATCTCATCAGGTTTGATTGGTTAAGGGTAGAGTTTGAATCTAAAAAATGGCTCGTTTTAATGTTAAGTCCGAATGTACGATGGGGGATACACACAACCCGATCTAATTTTCGCAACAGGAAATTTTGACATAAATTCTTGGTGTTTTTTTTTTCCTTAGCTCTGAGTGAAGTATATACTATTTGAGAAATGCTAGTAACACACCTACTAACACACATTTTTCAACACACACTCTTTGATTGGTTAAAATTCACATGGACCCACCAAATTTATATGGGACCTACATAATTTGGTGGGACCCATGTGAATTTTAACCAATCAAAGAGAGTGTGTTGAAAAGTGTGTGTTTGAAGGTGTGTTGCTAGCATTCCTCATCACAAGATGAAGATCAAGACTATATATATTAACTCAAGTTCTTCGTCACAAGATCCATCAATCAGAGCCAATATAGGTTTGCGTCTAAAATTTTTCTTTCTTTTATATGTACTCTTATATTATGTATGCCAAATATTAACTTTTGAAGAGTGTGGCTTTACTCGAGTCGCAGGGTGATTGAGAAAAATTCGTGTGTTGTAATATCTGTTACATGATGTTAGTCTCTATCCGTTTATGGTGAAATTTGGTTAATGATAAATATATTGAATCTAACCATAAACAAATGTTTAATTAATACGACTATGAAGTCTGAACAAGTTAATATGTAAACTTACATTACAAGAAATGCATTTACGAGGGGCAAACCCCTCAGAAACCCCTTGAAAATCTCAATTTGAAAAAGTTGAAATTTGCTAGGGGCATATCCCTCGCAAACCCCTCGCAAAATGAAATGCAGGAAAGAAATGGTTTTAGAATTTAAAACAAATCACAACCCTTTGACACACACGCTTCCAAAAGTGTGTTTGCGAGGGGTTTTACTAGAATCTTGCCCATCATAAAATTGAATCTATGCATCTTTCAACAGTTCTAAAAAGGCTGCAAAAAAAAAATTGTGTTTTTGCGAGGTTAGCCACGGTAAATTTTCGACTATTTTGCAACATATTGTCCACACGTATTTGGTAACAATATCATTATTATTGCAACCAAATACAAGGGATTTGCGAGGGGCAACCCGTGCCAAACTTTTTTATATCAATTACTTTTTTAACTGTGCTTTTTTTTTGTTTGTATAAACTTATGTAATTCATACTTTTTACTATGTTCATATATCAATGCCTCCCTGTACTATTGCAACTGTATCGGAACTGCTAGCCACCGCGCGGAATTCTCGTCACATGTTAGTAAAAAAAATATTCGAAAATAAAATTTTCATATCATACATCGTTGCATGTGTGGATTATTTGTGGTTGTTTCTTTGGAAAAAAAATGCTTGTATGCTAGTATTATGTTTCTCTAAAATATTATTTTTTTCCATACCCGCTCATTTTGCCGGTTAATTGCCAATGCATGTACACGTACTCATGCTGTGGGTTTTTATCCTACTTATTGTGGGTAATTTTTGCATGTATACCGACTAATTACGTGTCAAATTTTCATCCCTATTTAAGAGAGGGATAAATTCTGAAACAACAAACATTTATTTAACAATTTTGTGACGGATTTAGCGACAGAAATTTTGCGATGAAAATTTTTGTGACAGAATTTAAAACTAATTTGTCACTAATTCTGTCGTACTTAGTGACAGATTTTGTTCCCTTCCTATAATCCGTCTCTAATTCGTGTTTTTCTAGCAGTGGAATGTGCCGTGATTGTATTAGTATACTAGAGTCATGCATGTCACTAGTTTACCGGCAACACATATAGAAACACCAGTCAATATATTGCATGTGCAGATATACGATATTCAGTATTCCAACCAAAAAAAAAAAAAGATATATGATATTCTGGTTACAACTAATTAATGAAAATAATTTCTTAAATGTATATTTAACCAATTAAGTAGATGTGGTGTCTCATATATATCACAGCCAATACATACACATTTCACCTTTCATTGCAAACAACTGATGCTGAGTACTTTTCTCAATCCGTTATCAATTAATTTACAGTTTAGCTTAACATTTTCATATTAATTAATCAATGTTGTACTCGAAATGTAGGTAGTTACTGAATTTTCGATTTTGATAGGCAAGTACACAAATTGATAGTATACATGCATTTCATGGCATGGACAGTGACTAGGTAAAGACTTTAGAACTTGTTAGTGTGGTACCTGTCCAGCCACCATATTCTACAATGTGTTGATGTGTTTATTTTCAGATTGTTTGTGACGTTGATAGAATATACCTAATGTGAAAACAAAAAATGTTGTATGTTACTATAAAGATGTGCTTTTAGCTCACCTATTTTCGAAAAAAATAATAAAGTTTTGGTCCTCTATTTTAAAAAAAAATTTTGCCATTATAAAAATATCCATCTTCATGGACTTCTGAGTATCAGTGGTATTTTTTCAAATTGTTTACTTAGATGTGTTTGAATGCTTGAGAGTTTGATGATCGATCGTTTTTGAAAAATATGCAATTTAAATAAAGACCCTTAGAATTATTGGAGTTCTTCACAAAAATGAACAATCCAAATCTCAACCATTCCTAATGTTATGGGAATCAAAACCTAAGGGTGAGGTAACTCTAAAGTAACCAATAACCTTTTTCAAGGTACCAGGTTGTGTGAACCCACTTGGGTTGTTTATTTTGAGGTACCCACTTGGGTTGTTATGTAGTGTTAGCTTGAGATTTTGAAGTATGCTTTTCCTTAAGGTTTCAGATTCGATTATCTCTGGTGTCAATTTAGATAGATTAGTTTAGCTTCTTAAAAAAAAGGTATCAAGGTGTGTGTTACCAATATAGCCCTGCTATTTTCATGGTTCCTATTATCTTTGTCTAAAGATTTTGAGACTATTCTCATGTTTCAAAACCTTTGTCCAATCTTATAGATATAATATCTACATTTATCTTTTAATAAAGATTGAGGCCTAAGATTATGAATCATGATACCATAATAGGGTTCGAACTCCGATTTCTCTACTTATATGTGTGATTTTTCAATTGATATTGTCATTTCATCATATCTGAAAAAATGACAATCATTTTCACAATCAATGAATTTTTTAATATTGTTTGTCTAAGAACCTCTTTTGAACCTCTTTTTTAAGAATGTTTATTTTATCCAACCTAATTAATTATGGTACTAATATAACCTCTAGAATCTAGTAAACTATTAAAATATAATTTTATCATTTTTTTTTATTAAAATGAAAAAGAATGATGTGGAATTTTTCCTGAATTTTCCATTGTTGGCTTGTTATGTTAATAGAAGATTACAATAAGTATTCTAATTTTCATTTGTTCCTCAATTATATTAGCAGCAAAGTTGCATATTTCTAGTTACTCTCTACCATTTTGATGCCCGTATATTCTAAATATTCATATTTTATTTGCTCTAAAAAACCAACAATAGATTGATTCAAGTGGTAAGAAATTCGAATCTTTTAAACATGTAGTTAAAGGTTCAATTCCTATATCATACCTATGGAAAAAAATTCAGTTGAAATGGGAGAACCTGCCTTATGTACTCTATAGATTTTCTGACAGAAATTAATCATTGTTAAATAATTGTGAAAACTTCGTATCAATATTGTAGGGAAAAAAACTATTATAGTAGTAATAAAGAATTAAATTAAAGAAGATAAGATAATAAAAAGGGAAAGTTAAGAGAGCAATAATTAAGGAAAAAAGCAATAACAAAAGTACAAAAAACCAAACTAGTGTACGAGGAAGCGTCAACGCCAAATTGTGACGGTTTCTTTTTCCCAATTGAGATAGAAAATGAAATTATGCAAAGCAGAGCACGACAAAAGGAAACTCATCACTAGTCTCTGCCATCCTCTATTACTTTTTGCTTTGAAAAATAAAATTAGATAACATATATTAAAATTTATAATGGCCATTTTATACTATTTTTCTGAGAGAATTTAAACTCCCTCTCTTAATTTAATATGGAAAAAAAATTATCATTAAAATGACATATATTGAGTATTTCAACTTCACATATTATGCCTTTTCTTTTCTTTTTTATCATGTCATTGATACGAAATTTTCAGTATTGTTTAAGAGCGGCTAAACTATGTCAGAGAACATGTGAGCTGTGCAAGGTGTATTCTTCGAATATTCATACGCAAGAATCAGACATCAAACCCTTTATCACTTTTTTAATAGGTCTAAAAAATTTATCACTTAAATCAATTTATTGTTTATTTTTAGAGGAAATCAATTTATTGTTGGTAAAGTTTAATCTCTTTTTTTCTAGTACATATGTTTAATATCTTTATTATATGTAAAACGAATGATAAATAAAATGCCACCCATGCTCTTTGAAAAATAATGGATGTACATGGTCCCTCCCCCTCTTCTCTCCTTTCCTTTTCTATATGCTTCCACTTTTTCTTCTAGCTTTTGAGCACACTTACATTTTTACACGATTTTGTTTTGGGGCGTGACCACTTCCTCACTTCACTCGTTGCTTTGTTTACTAGTTTTTTCAAGTTTTGACTTAATCATTTGTAGTACTAATGCCACCTTTTGCACTTGGCATGTCCATATATGAACATGCCCTTTTTTCTGTCTAGGACCCTTTCTTCATTTTTGGTCTTTTGTATGTATATTTATGCTAAACAGTTGATTAGTTAGTTATTGCTGTGGTAGTATAAGAAGCAAAAATATTTAATTGAACTATCAAGTATTCGCTATCAAAAGGAGTACAATTGTTACCTTTGATGAAAAATAGGTCGAAACTTATAGCCGACCCATGTTTATTGTTTAGCATGAGTCAGACAGTAAAAAAATCATGAAGATTATTCTTCTCACTTATGAAATTTTTTATTCCCATATATCAACGGCAGATAACTGCCGCTCTCGGCATATTTTAGCGGTAGTTAATTGCCGTTGACACTTTTAAGATCAGTTCAATTATTTTTTAAGTCAATTCAATCGATCTTAAAAGTGACAGCAACAATTAATTACCCTTGAAAAATGTCAAGCGGTAGTTAACTGCCGCTGATATAAGGGAATAAACAATTTTATAAGTGAGAAGAGTAATTTTCAAAAATCAAACTCAAAACTAACAAACTTTTTTGGCTTAGCCATTACACAAAATTTGGGTTGAATTGACTAGTCCATCTCGACTTTAGGTCAACCCACAATTAACAACTCATTTTAATTTTAAAATAAATAATATATACTAGTAAAAACTTTAAAAATAATTAATAATAAAAATTTATTAAAATACGTAAATTTAAGAAGAAAGATATATATATATATATAGCTAAAAAGTTTAGTGTTTAAAAATTATTAATTTGGTTTGATTGAAGAATTAAAATTAATTAACTTTTACTATTAATGTAAAAAATTATAGGTATTCAATTTTATCTCACCAAATAGCTAATTGTCATAAATTAATATATTAAAGTGACATAAACAACATGAAATGAGTGAATAAAATTAAAAACAAGAAAAATAAAATGGACTGAGTTAGTCCTCACATAGTCCATATTGGTCGGATAAGACTTAATTATGTATAACCCAATAACAAATCAGGCAACTAAATCTAACTCACTTAAGTTGTTGGACTCATCGAACCGAAGCGGACTGGACTGGATCAACTCATTTGACAACTTCACTTTTGAGTTCACTAATTAATCAACCAAGTTCAAAACAATATACAATATAATACAATACAACTTTAGTCGCCAATGTGGTCCCATAACTATTTGGTTGAGTATTTTACTAGGAGTGGTAAAATTGACTTTATTTTAAAGTTGAGTTAATTTGAAGTGAATTGATTTTTGCATGAACATTTTTACTTTAGAAGCAAGTTTAATGTAAAGGTATAGATGTGTTAATGCTTAGTATAACACTAAATCAACTAATTTAAATTGTAGTAGTCAAATCATTGACTAATGTTTGAAGGGAAAATTACTGAAGAGAATCGAATTTGAGGTCTTAAAAGGATCACATTTCAAAGTTCCAAGCTAGCATGACCAACACAAGTGAGTTTGAAGGGAAAATCAATTTTATTAATTTTTTTCAAGCAAATCAATTTTATTCATGAACAGCCAAACAATTGTATTTCTCCTATAATCGTAACCATTATTGATACTTTCTACCAAAAATCAAACACGTATTTATACCCGTAAGGTGTAACTAAGTTAAGAAATAAATACGAAATAGATAACCAAACAAGATAAAATGATATATTAACATAAAGGGAGATTTTGTTTGGCTGGTGCACCCTATGATCACTTTTTGAAATTCTTCATTTGTACTATAATAGTGTAGTATGATGAGACTTGGGAGTTGCCAATTTAACAGAGTGTAAAAGAGACTCTTCCAACGACCTAAACTGAGCTTTTTTTTCCCTTTTTGTTTTCACTTTTGTTTGTCTCATGAGGTTCTAAAATCTAGTAGGTGTGACACCAAAAAATTATTTTACATTTAAAAGTGTTAATATTTATGCACTAGTGTCTTGTCAAAAAAAAATTATGCACTAGTGTGTGTTGTTTTTTGTTTGAAGAGGTAATGAATTTTTCGCATGATAAATCTTACATTATATGATATGATTAGTGAAGTCTTAAAATAATTGTGAAAATCCTTACCTACTGATGTTAAGGCTTAGCCTACCACTTTCTTAAATGAGGTATGTCTAGATACTACATGACGTTAAGCAACCAAGACCTAGCATTTTGCTTTAAAATTAATAAAGCTTTGTGGCTCTATCTTACTACCAAACCCTAGTTTCTTGTTATAAAAACTTGGTTCTAACTCCCTATTCGTGCAAAAGGTTGAAACCTATTTAGGTACAGACGTATACTATGAGAAAATCCTAAAATAATGTCAACACGTTGTCCACATATACATTAACAAAGGTGCTATTATTCACGTCATAAACAGACTCGTTCAAGATTATTTTTGGTAATTTGTATTTTCTAAAAAAAAATCACA
>Ga0315914_1004133_pt1 | contig 21755 bp, 11 predicted proteins | sample MpolenodulesMG_FD_203920 | JGI IMG/M metagenome (GOLD analysis project Ga0315914, IMG submission 203920) | Medicago polymorpha root nodule microbial communities from Los Angeles, California, United States - elongated nodules | ecosystem: Host-associated > Plants > Roots > Nodule | place: USA...
CCTTCTTGTGTTTTTCTCACCTTCAGACCCGATGCTTCAGAAGTATCTAGTTGTGGTCAAGGAAAATCTTGCTTTTTTAACTCCTATAAAGCCTTCCACGTACCTATGGAACATAACACAAGAGCAAGTGTCCTTTCAAATGTGACGAGCACGCGCTCGACTAGGATAAATCATTATTTTATACATGAAACTTTGGAGAAACATGATTACAACCAGTTGATGCAGGTTGCTTTTGTCTCGGACGAAGCCTTTGAAAGATCATGTATTAATGATGTATAACCTTAAATAGTGTTAAGTATACTTTAACATTTGTGCAAAGTAAATGTTTATTACAGAGATAGAGATATATTTTGATGTGAGGACGATGCTATTAGAAAATCATTAAGTAATTAGATTTGTAAGTGCTAGGTGTAATTTTATTTCTTGTAACATAAAGGTTTATTATACAGATATAAATATCAGAACTACATAAAATTTAACTAGGAAAATACTAACAAATTTCCTTGGTGTATTATTTAGGCAACTAAAATGAGTATCTATTGCATAGAAATTTGTATAATTATTAACTTTACATTTGTTTGACTTATATTTCTTAGATAAAATTTCTTTGAATGAATTCCTTAAAAAATGCCTTTAAAAAATTTGTTAGCATAACCCATGAAATTAAATATAAGAGCTAAGAGTCATGCTAACATATGCCTATTAGACACTTTTTAAGGATCCCGAATTTAAAAATTATTTATTCAAAAAGTTAAATTTTACAAGTTTTTAATGCATTGAATAAACAGATTTTCAGAAGAACTTATTATTAGATGTTCTTAATGAGTGCCATTGGGACACTCATTAGTAATTCCAAAAGAGTAATGCTGAATTATTATAGTCAAATTAAAAATTAAAGATGTTGTTAGATCATAGGAAGGGAATTCTTAACTTTGAGGTCATGATGTCCACAAATACTAGACAAATATGTCTTCTTGTCTTGGGCAGTTACACCTTACACATCCAAAATTTATTATACCGTTTTCATTTGGCTGAAATCGTTGCATTTAAGAAAACCAGGGATTTGCTACGACTCTAGCGGAAGCTATTTTGTAGCTGAATTCTAGCAAGGATAGATTTGCTATGGATTTGTTCCGAATCAACTATAGAAGTGATCGTATCATGGATTCGGATGCAAATTAAAATTGAATTTAATTTTCCTAGCTATTTTTCAGCTTATCCATAGTTAAAAGTTGATTAAAATTGTTTTCTATAGCTTGGGTATATCACAGCCAATTCGCAGCAAATCTGTAGCTAAGATTTAAAGTATATTTTAAGGTTATTATCAACCAATCCATAACAAACTGAATCATATACATAAATTTGTAGCTAAAAATAAACTTTTAAGGTTCTTTCAAATTTATTTAAGTGGATATGTTTCATTAATGTGAGAGAGAAGTAACAAAAGTAAAAACACGAGATATATAGACTATACTTTATATCCGATCTAAACAATATATTTTAAAATTTTGTCACCTATCATATATAACACTATATTGAGGCAATACAATTTTTTTTTCACATGTATTAAGATTAGAACATCGACAAAGTTGCTTACTATAGCTTCATCAACATTTACTATAGTCATCAAGCTGGCTTGTTCCGCCTACTCTTTTACTCTTGGCATCACTTCGTAAGCTTCTTGAGGAAGCAAGATGGCCGTATTAGCTTTATAGAAAATCAAACAAGCATCTATCTGTTAGTTAGTTATCTCATCATTTGGTTATCCACTTGATAATCTTTCGTATCAACTGGAAAATGTTTCCACTTCTCGGCTGGAGTAGGCATCCTCATGATCACCCAAGATATTATATCAAGGTAATAGTTTGTGGAACAAATCTCCTCCTGCAAGTGGGATTTAATGCAAGTGAGAAATTCAAATCTAAATGAAACAAAACAAACACAACTATAGAATTAAAGAGAGGCAGTGAATTGATGGTCCAATGCTAAAAACCAGTAACAGAAATAAGACTATACAAATCAGTAAACCATAGATGAAAATCATAAAAATGTATAGTCAACTTCGACAATCAAGTACAACTAATAAATTTCTCAAACAAAAAGTACAACTAATAAATAGCGTTAATGTATAGAGCACATCTAGATGATGTTTCAAATTTCTGACCTTTATTTTCAGCCAATAAAAATGGAAAATCTTCCTCAAACCAGTTGAAGAACAATTCAGACTTCTAAATTCATTATCTTCCTATTCTACATTTATTTTAAAATGTAAATTTGAAATGTCTTTATATTTCACCAAGAAAAGTCATGTGTACCTGAGAACAACTAAAAGAATTTTCAAACATATTGTTTATATATGAAGTTTTTGATCTTCTGCTACACCAAATTAAAAGAATCTTGGTTTAAATTGATGAAGACAAGACATAATGTATACAGTATAGAAGAGCTCCAAAAAAAAATAATGCTAAAACTAATGCTAAAATTTCACTTGAGTATGAACTTGCAGTATGAACTTGTTCTCGTTGATACATTCAAAGAGAAAAACTGATGCGACAATTTCACTAGTATAACTTCTATTTATAGAACAAGGATATGTAGAAACGTGCAGAAATAGAACTACGAAACATAATATGAAAATGAGCAGAAACGTGCACAAACAAAACTACGAAAAAGAACAAGGCAAGATGCAACAATAAATGGAGCAAAGCAATTGGAGCAAAGCCGAAATCAAGCTTAATGGGATCACCAAAACAATAGCTATCTATGTAGAGTCCAGCCCTATCATATCAGAGATAGAAATATGCTATTACACTGTATGAAACCAAAACATCAACAAACACCACAAGGAAACTTACACAAAGCAGGTTGGAGTCAACCCTAACTCATCAAATTATACAATATCTAGATAACAGATTAAATGTAAATGTATCCCTCTCCATTCTTATTTTCAACTTTTTGTGCTAATACTTTTGAAGATTTATGATTGTCTCTTATGAGATATCTAACACATCAAAGTAACAAGATTAAACATGACTAATATCAAAGAAATCAAAACTGCATGTGCAGTGTCTTTATAGAGTAAGATAATTTCAACCTTCCAACAATCCACATACTTGAATCATGTGGAATTCAACAGAAGTCTGAACATGTATAATTAAAAAGACAAATATACAGTTAGTGATGGATTATATATTACCTATGGTGAGTTTCACCTATATCCGTCATAGTAAGATAATAGAAACATGTATGAACAAGAGTGAAAGCTTCTTGCATTTTAAAATTACAATTTACAAACACTCCGCCATAAAAAATAAATAAATAAATGCGATAATGATAACTCTTGTTTTTGGATTTCCAAACTGTTGTATTTGGATTACCAAATTCTATTATCTACCGAAGTTGTTACTAGGTTGAGTCATGACCAGGTCGCTCTCTTTAAGACGTTTCGTGACACTGCCCAAAATTGTGCAAGATAGACTATCAACCACGCCGCCTCCAGGATAAAACAAGCCCAGCTGCAATTGTGCGGTTAACTACTGCACTATAGAAAACCGTTCGAGATTTACACCTTCAAATATGGTACTAAGACCACGCTTTAATACTGAAACCACTTTAATATGGTATTGTTACCACTCTATTATAGTGCTGAGACCACTCAAATATGGTGAAACCACCATTTCCACTTTTTGATTTCTCCTCAATTAAAATATTGAAAGAATATTTATATACCGTTAAGATCATTCTTAATTCCGACGGGACATTATTATTCCAAAAAGGGACTATGATCTTAATAGTACTCTTTATTCCGAAGGGACTTATATTATTGAAGGGACTATGTTTTTAAGACCATTCTTAATTCCGAAGGGACATTAAACCGAAAAGGGACTATGGTCTTGAGAACACTCTTAATTCCGAAGGGACAGAAAAAAAGAGATGAAGAGAAGAAAGACTCGTCAACACAAGTCAAGAAAGGGAGAAGAGAGAAAGAGTTCCCGACAACTCAATGAAACTCTTTGGTGTGTTTTTTGAACTGAGTGGAGTCATCTATTTATATAGAGATTCTGTACCTGTTTTAGCAAAAATTGCGACAATGGTTACTCTAATGGATAAGCTTAAAATGAAGTTTATCCATTAATCAGTTCAACAACAAGTGGGGGCAAAATAAATTCTTATTGAGTTGAAACAAACTATTGGATTTGAATGAAGGAAATATAAGAAATTTAATTAAATTCTTATTCTTATCACAACGACTATAAACTAAATTTATAGAAAGTGATATTCTCAAATAAAAATAATAATTACTATTATTTTTATCATTATCAAGTATTTAAAATTAAATACCACAATTTAAGCACTACTAATGTGTGAGTTCTATTTTATGTGAGACCCCTACACTCTATTTTTTTCAATTCACACAACATTAGATCAAAGTATAATTACTTGGTGTTTAATCTTCCAATTTATTTTCCAACATCACACTAATGTTCCAACAATAACTATCATTTCTCAACCATGATCTACGAAGTTCATCTGACTAAGAAACACATCATAGCTACTATTTCATTAATACGCGTATATTGGAAATTTGACTTATAGGGTAAATCAAACAGGAATCATATAATTCCATCTCAATTTGTGCAAGGACTTGATAGTGAGTTTCCTGAACAAATTCAGTAACCTAAATTCAATTTGTGCAAGGACTTAATAAAGAAATTGATTTTTTTTTTTTACCAAAAGGAGCATGCAATCTCATTGATGAAATTACAAGAAACACGTCGTATTTAAATCAAGCAGAAACTTGAGTGAAGATGTTAAGTCAGTATCCCCATGAACAAAGATCATGTACTCACTAACCGTTTTTTTTATAAGGCAAGAAATAGGTTAGGCATCAAGGAAGCTGGAAACATCCCAACTAGGTTGGCACCCAACCGGTACTCCCATCCTCTACCGCCTACTCCATATATATTATTAAAAAAGGGAAAAAGATATATACATGAGGGGGGACTAGGCCAAAACCCTCAGCAACAAAAAAAGCGTGAAAGAAAAAGAAAAAAGACAACCTAGGGAAATCGAAAATTAGGAAGGTCGTGACGTTCCCTAAAGAAGTCTAAAGACAGTGACAATGGAAGAGTATCAAACCAAATCGATCCAACCAAACCATGGTCAATGGAAACTAACAAGTCCACACAACAATTGCCTTTACGATAAATATGGGAGCAAATAACAGTAATACCAAGTTGGAAGCAATTGTGCCATCTGTTGCGAAGATGAAAAGGAATCAAGGAAGAATTTTTAAAAGCCAACACCGAACTAGTAGAATCACATTCTAACCAAAGTCTGCCATTTGAAACGAGCAGCATATTCCATAGCAAGAATCAACCCTGAAAGTTCTGCTTCAAAAACTGACACCACACCCAAGTTGCTAGCAACTTTTTTATTGTTACAGACATGTTCCAACACCACACACTGGGGATACTCAAATCGTACCACAAAGGGGATGTCTGTGGTGGTGCTGTTCAATAAAAAATATTTTTTACATTAGGGAAACATTCTGAAGCATTCTAAAGCGGCATATAAAAAGTAACTCTTAGAAGCAGATAATTGCACTCTTGTTTATCTTTTGCACAAAGAGAAGGTCTCAATAACCACATCCAATTCCAAAGTAAGAAAATCTGAACTTGTGAAGAAACTTATTGCATAGAGGCTACATTAAAGCATAAAATTAAGCTTCACTATACTCTACTTCAACTCCCTTGAACATACTACCGGTAGAATCAAGCAAGACCAAAATTTAGCATGGTTCACTTAATCAAAACAAGTTGATGTGAAAGCTTTAATACAATTTATTTCAATGGTTAACAAATGATTGATTACATCATTGGAATTACAATTAAAGTACAATCGGAAAAACTACATGAAAATCACAGCACAATTGGAAAAAATAGATAACAATTAAAGCCCATATTACCAAAAGAGATAATAGGAGTATTACGGAGGGAGTATTCTTTATGCATGAATACTGAACACGTAACATTATTTTAGGGAAATAAAGTTGTCACATAATGACTCAACTATATTACTTTGATATACTTGCTGGTAGGCCTCACTTGCAAGCTGCTAAAGGAGTACCACAAAGGCATTTATTATGATCAAACGAACTCTTTGCAAACTTGTTCAGCCCAGTAGGGATCGCACCACACAACTGGTTAAAGCTGACATTGAACTGCGAAAGAGACGGTAGGGAGCCGAGTGACGCTGGAATAACACCGGATAGCTTGTTGTTAGACAAATCAACCTCTTCTAGCCTCTTCAACTTGCCTAGGAAGGTGGGGATTGATCCACTAAGACTGTTGGAGCCAAGGTCGAGTTTTTGTAGTCTTTTGAGTTTGCTGAAAGAGTTAGGGATTGGCCCGGTTACTTTCGGCATTTCAGCCAATGAGAGGAAGTTAAGATATGGGAGGTCGCCAAACTCTGCTGGAAGAGTACCCGAAAGACCCCAGCCACGGCTGATGGTGACAACAGTGACTCGTCCAGGTGCAGGTTTTCCGCACCCGACAAAGCTCCAGTCGCTACAACAGTCTGTATTGTTGTCCCAGTCGGAGAGGCGGCCGTTGGGGCCACCAAAATGGTCTCTGATTTTGAGGAGGGTGGCTTTGTCATTGGCATTGCAGAAGAAATCATCATCAGCATTTGATGTGGAGAAGGAGATGGAAGAGAGGAAGAGGAGTGTTAAGTGGAGTACGAGAAACATGTTTTGAGGAGTCTTCATCTTAAGTTTGAAAACTATGAAGAAGTGGTTTGAGAGAGTATTCAAGTTTGGTTGATAAGCTTGGAAAACTAAGCTTTGCTATTTAAAGAAATAGAAATCGTAGCAGCCAGGATGCATAGCTGTTTTAGTTAAAGTTGGTCAAACAGATACGCTTGAAATAATGAAGTTATAACTTATGACCCATTGAATGCATCGTCTGGGGAGGTATATGTGGAGTAAAGGGCTGCTACCTCAATATATCATCATTAAAGAGAAGGGAACAAAAATTAGGAGGGGGACATAAAGCTAAAACCTCCTAGAAATTGATTAGGCACCAAGTCGATTCTTAAAATAGTACTCTGAAATACAAGCAGGCAAAACAGTCCAAATTGTGAGAGTTTGAATGTCTAAACCAATAGAGGCTAATTTATCTCCACAAAGGTTGCCGATCTATAAATATGTGTGGCTATAAAGGAGGTTACATTTTTTTATACACGTTTCTTTTTCTCCACACTAGTTATCTTATTGAATACGTGTCCCATTTCTTATTATACTTGATTAATTTAATAGTAACATGGATAAAGATGAGAACGACTTGCTACACGTGCAAACGTAAAAAAAACAATGAAAGCCAACCCTACTGCAGTAATGCTTTAATATGGTAACTAACTAGTAGATAAAGCAATTGAATGAAGACAAAGTCATTTTTTCTTTACCATAATAATAGGCATAAATAGTTATAATGGATTTTGGCTCTATAATTCGAAAGAAAATACAAAATAATAGTATTACTCAATAAATCATAAAGTAAACAATTTTAATGTCAAATTAAGATAAAATAATTAAAAATAAAATATGATAAAATACCCGGATCTTACATTTATATTGGTGGGTATTATGAATGTTGATGTCTAAATTGTTGAGTATTATATGAATCTTGTGCGGATACTGATGTTTGAAGTGGTAAATTTTGTGAATTATATATATAAATGATTAAGACTGAAAATTTTATTATTATTATATAATGTTGTTTAGATATGCCATTTATATTTTTTTAAGGAATGTCTTCTCATTCCTATTTTGTTGTTGTGTGTTTGTGGTGTCTGCACTCGTTGGAGTACTCGTTGTGTGTTTTAAGAAAGGAAAATGTTGAATTTGATGAATTTGAGAGAATTGATGATGTTGTTGTGTTGAGTTAAGATGATTAGAATTTCTGTTTTGAATCATAAGTTTTGGTTGGGATCGTTTGGGAGAAAATTGAGTTTTTGTGCAAAAGCCATTTTAAGCACTTTTGTGAAATAAGTCATTTTGAGGTGAGTTGAATTAAGTTGTTTTGGGTTGTGAAACTATGTTTTTTGTGAGTGTATCAATGGTCAAAGAGTTTGGGACGAGTTTGGTGAACACGAAATTGAAAACGGTTTGAAAGTTGAAAAATCTGATGCTGTCTGTCAGGCCAAAATCGTGATACGATGTGAGAAATCGTGCTACGATTTTTACCAGGTTTTTGGTGTTTTTGGTTCAACAAAAATCGTGCTACGATTTTGTAAGACCAGAAAACTTATAAATGCAGTTTTCTTCACTCCAAATGTTCCCAAACTTGTTCTTAAGTGTAGGTACTTTATCCTAACCATCAATGGATGTTTTTATCACGGAAATGAAGTAGTTTAATGGATTTAACAGTGATTTTGTATTGATTAACATTGAATAAGAAAATGAGACGAACTTGGTAATTTCGAGAGATGAATGAACTTTAGGAAACACATATGCCACGATTGATTATTGAGGTGTTAGATGATATGTAGGAATGTTTTAATGATGTGTAAGAGTTTAGTATCCTACTTTTGTTGAGAAAAATTGGGAATATGCGATTTTGTGGAAATAGACGAACTTGGTCAAAATGAGGTTTTATGATTGGATAACTTGCAAATGATTTCGTAAACATGATAACTTGGTGGAGTAAGAATGAATCAATGTTTGGTTAGTGTTTAATATGTCGGTTATCATGATGTAGTGAATTATTCGTCTATTATGTGATTATGCTATATGAAGCAATGTTGTTTCTTTGTGGTGATGTATTCTTGACAATTGTTTATGATTGTTAATTATGAATATGTAAAGATGATTTACTAATTAATTAATGCTTGATGTATGGATGTATTGTTTGATAATGCAATATGTAGAGATATGTGGAGAATATGTAGAGTAAATTGGTGTTGTGCATTATCGAGTCAATACTTGGTATCACATTCGTAAGTCCTATATGTAGAGATATGCAGAGATATGTAGAGGGATCGATCGGTAAATTTACCTCCGACATCCAATGGTACCACATGCATGTAGAGTCGTGTCTAGATAATCACATACACATGAGTTATGTGAATTATGTGAAGGATGTGCCTTGGTGAAATTTGTGCTGATGAATTATGTTACTTGGTGAATTTTAGTGAAACATGTGGAGTTGAATACTTGATTTACAATTGCTGATAATGCTTGTACGCGTGAATGATGTAAGTGATATGGTGTGTTACTATGTTGATTACCCGCATGAGGCTAGTATTATAGGATGATGAGTGTGTTTATGCATAAGTGATAGTGAAATTCTTTAATGCTATTCATTTGATTATAATTGATTATGCAAACGGTATCTAACCCCTAGTGGTCATTTGGTTGACCACCGCGTCATAGATGTTATTTTGCTTGTTTTCCAAGCTGGATCGACAGGAAAATTCCAGTTTTGATCTCTTAATCGTTAAGTAATGATGCACTATAAATATAGACTCTTGCACACACTTTTATTGATTTAGAAATCTAGCAGTACAAGGCAAGTAGCAAGCATCAGTGAGGTTGCACCAAGTGTTAGGTTTGTGTTTTGATGATGTTTATTAGGCTAGATTCTAGTTTCTTTTGATAATGTTTTGTTGATCATATTATTTAATGATTATAATATGTTAAAGCACCTAGCAATCCTTGTTTCACTATGTCATATGTGTCTTGTGTGTCATTTTCTTGTTGTATGGGAAAATTTCCTTTTTTTGTGTGGCGAAACCATTTTTGTAATTAATCTTTGATTCGATTCAAAAAAGTTTTAATCGTATCATTTTTCCTCCCTAACCTTGGCTTTTGTTGATCATGTAAATTTGAATCATTTCATAAATTTTATAATCGTATTATGCTTGAAAAGAATCACAAGTTGTTGATTTGTATCAATTGTATTCTTTAGTCTAATACCCATTATCTAGAAGTAGATAAATTAAATTCTATAACAAAAATACTTGAAGAAGTAGAAGTTAATGTTCCATTCTTCTTATCTTCAAGATTTTTTTTTCAGGTTCACCTTCAATGTTTGGTCTTTCCCTTTCCCTTGATCACGTTATTTTCAGCAGTTCTTAACATGGCTGCGATTGCAAGCTGTAGAAGAGATTTGTCCATGCATTCATAAGGAAATACATGACAAATTGACTAAAGCTTTCTAGCAACGATTGCAACATAAGATCAACAGCAAACTCCCACTTAAGGGGTAAACCCAATCGCTCGAGGTTCTCAACATACCCAATCATCTTGAGTACATGAGGTTCTACATGACTTCCTTATGACAACTTGGTTTGGAAAAGGGCTTTAGAGACATCAAACCTTTCATGCCTAGCCTGCTATTGGTAGAGAGTCTTAAAGCGCTCGCCGTCCATGTTCTCATGTTGTTTTTGCAGTTCAGAGGTCATGGTTGCAAGCATTATACATAAGACATCCACGACATCATTGGCATGCTTACTATAAGCATCTCTATTAGCCCTAGAAGCTCCAGAAGGTGGTGCCTCTTCATGAACAAGCTCATCATGCACATACAACTTCTTTTCATGTTTGAGGACAATCCTCAGATTTCGGTGCCAGTCTAAAAAGTTTGTTTCAGATAGTTTTTCCTTATCAATGATTGATCGCAAAATGTTGTTTGATGTGTTAGATTTCATTTACATTTTTAAAATATACATAATAAGTATCATGAACATTCACTACAAGAAAAAATGCATTTTGCGACTTTTAAAATGATGGATTGCGACTGTTAGAAGGGTCGCAAATGTACATTTGCGACCCTTCCCCAACAGGCGCGGATGTTGGGGTCGCAACTGTCTTTTGTGATAGTTCAGAGAACAGTCGTACCAACTGTCGCAAAGCCTATTGCGACAGTTCCTAACAGTCGCAAAGTAGGCACTTTAATTTAATTTAAACGGGCTTGCGACCCTTCAGAACAGCCGCAAATGTTTAGTTTTTTTATAAAAAAAATAAATGGGGCAATTTTTGTTGCAATTTAAATAAATATATTAATCACTACAAAAAAAATATATATTAATATATACTTAAAATACATAAATATATAACTAAAAATATCTAAATCTCATTCATATATTTCTTTCAACAATAACAATCAAAACAATAGATAAATTACATAGTTTAAACTACAAAATCAAATCCAACATATATAATTCAACTCCAAAAACAAAAACATGCTAACATCTAAAAACAAAAAGATGATGTCGGCTAAAAAACTAATGTCAAACGAAACTGCAGCAGGACCACAAAACAGCCTCAACAATGATTGGAGACGCGAACATGAACTAATGACCCTGCAAAACAAAACTGCAACTGCATAGACAGCCAGAAAACTAACTCAAGCAGAAAAAATTCACAACAAACCTGCAGTGGACAACACAGAGCTGCAGGAAACAACATGAATGGAAGCCAACATCCGAAAAACTCTAAGAGACCTACAGCTGAAACAGAACAGCAAAAAATGCATCAACACTCCAAAATAAAAACACAGTAGCTAATTAGCAGGAAGAATTTTAAGCTTGTAACTATGGATGTTTATTATCTCTCTCATTTGAAATTTAATATACATTACTTCACATCAAAAGCTACTCACTTTCACTTCTTTTTTTCCACTTTCCTTCAACACTTTGTTGCAAATAGACATTCTTAATTCCTGTGGATTCTATTTCAGATAATGAAACCAATAGAATGTGCCCAAGACTGACTTAATGGTACTAATGGAGAAAACACGTATTATTAAGTACAACTCAGCAAAACCATAAGTTATGTAACAGACTAACTAAGCCAATCTTAACTAACTATCAACTAGTTTGCATTAAAAATAACTAAGCCTATTAAAAGATAAAGCAACTAGAACAATGTTAACAAAAGAGAAGATCATTATGCATATTGTTACTAACCTCTAGAACAATGTTTCATTATATGATCTTGTCACTTTTGCCATAATGTAACTGTAGGAACAAAACCAGGAGTGTAGGTGAAAAAGGATACAACAAGAGTTCAAGGATAGTCTCATGCATAAGTTTCACTACCTTTTGCTCTGAAAAAAAAACCCAACACAAACCCTAATGATTAATTAACTAACTAACTTGAGAAGTGAGTCGACATCGTTAGCCAAAATGATGTTGTCGAATATCTCGCTGTACCTACAAGGATATGCAAAGCAACCAAATTAAATAAAATTCACAAGTACATTGATGATGATATCTTGTTGTTCTAATTTCTTTAATACCTTTATTTGTTCAAATTCGGCAACGATATAGCCTCTATTAAACAATAATGAAACTGCAAATTTAACCTTGGTCATCCTAGTAGATAGCCCTCTTTCTTCAATATACACAGAACCTTGAGAATTTTAGATTGAGTTTGAAGGTTTAGATTTTGTATGTTCATTTGATTCTAAACACCAAGCGAGAAACAAGAAATTTAGTTCATGTGTTAGAATGAAAAAATGATTTACAGAATACAATAAGATATACAATAGTCAAGAAACACCTTATGCTATATCAACAACTCAAATGTGCCTCAACTAACACAGACACACACATTATGTCCCCTAACCAGAAGCCCTTCCCTTTTACAGTAAAACAATTGGTATGGTATTCTAGAAGTGATTCTGGTTTGTTTAAAACAAATAAGCAAACTGCAACAAATTATAGTTCAGAAAACTAACATCTAAAATTTTGCCAGTGTATTGAATCGATGTCGCTCTTAAGAACGTTTGCAATGTCAAGTTAGATAGTTTTTGTTGTTCATTAAAACTTAACATTATTCACCAGCATGAATGAGAAAAAGAGTAGGCATGACAATTCTGTAATAGGATTCAGGGCCTTCATATTTAAGAGCTTATTATATAAGAAAAACACAAGTTAAAGTTGATTGTGAGGGTTTAACGAAATCAGTTCCATGTTTAAAATCAAAAGAAAATTGACTGTGAATGTTTATAAACTGCATAAACATGGATATTTAGAATGGATTCTCCTATTTGTCCTATAAACAAAATTTGAAAACTACATAAACAAGGATATAAACTGTGAGGTGGATCACATTCACATATTTATTCTTTGAATTGTCCATACCTTATAACTTTAGAGCCTATATTGAATGACGCGTTCTCAATTGTGCTTGAAGAGTGAAAAGCACTACCTGCCAATATCTGCTACTATATATGTATGTCACTCCATATCATGGGATAGGTTACAAAGATACAAGCAAGCAGGGTGTCACTATTGGAATGATGTGCTTCATTTGTTTGGTTCTTCTGTATTCTATCAATTACCTTTTCATTCCTGTGTCAAACAGTCTTTGGTTAAATAACAGACATAGTTGGTCTATAAATACTGAATTGTAAGTGAGTTAGAATAACAAAAATCATTTTAAACTCCTAACACATAATCTAATAACGCCCTATGTCCCAATGGCTTTTGCATATCCACCATTAAACTGTCAACTGATGTCTATCCCACTGGCGTAATCTCTGTGACTTTTTTCACACTCCATCTTAGAGAAGTTAGATGATGAAAAAAAAAAAACTTTCTTTGGCGGCACCTTATGAAAAGTGTTTGGTTTTGCATTAAAACAACCACAGACATCACAAATAGATATCAATGGCAACCTTCTGCCGAAAAACTCTCTTCATGGTGAGATCAGAGAAGTAAAAAATACTTGAACCCTATAGAAGATGCATTTATCAGAGAAGTAACATACTTGTGTTAGAAACAAACAACTAATACCTCTTTATATTACTAATTTATGTCAATTACTATATAATATCTTTGTGTAAATCTAATTCAATAAGACTGCTATCAAATGATGCAAATGTCAGAAGGAACACAGTCTGCTATCATCTAAATGGCTATGTGGAACACAGTGCCAATATTATAAACTGGAATTGTAATGCCTATAAGGGGCTATTTTTTTTATAAGCAAACATTAGTAAAGTTAGTGTTAATTTTTGGAATTGAACTAGGGATCTCATGCTTAAAACTCCTTCGGCGTCCCTCAGCTCACCAATCGCTCTCAAATTTCAATCAAATATTTGCTGCTAGAGTATCTTAATTAGAATTTCTCCTAAATTTTCAAATGAATAGACACCCAAAGGTGATCGTAGAGAGTATTTTTTTAAAGAAATCATAGAGAGTATTTAACTATAAGGAAACACAGTAAATTGACTGTGAGTGTTTAACGAAATCAGTTCCTTGTTTTTTTCCAAAAGTTCTTTATGCGGCTTTTCTATAATATCTCAGGCATTTATTTATCGAACGGCCAAATAATGGTGCAGCAGGGGCATCATTAGAGAACATGGGTGCTGAGGATTGAACTTGAACAGAAAGAGAGAAAAACAAAACCATACCATAAGCAGTTTGAATTGAAGCACCACCAGCAGTGCAGAGATACTGAGTTGCATTTCGATCTTGATCAGAATCATTGTAGCTTCATCATTCAAACAATACAAAAACCTTATAAGCCCAACAATCCAAACAACATTCAACAAAAATCCCCTTTCTATTTCAAGTAATGTCCTGATTCTTTTTGTATCAATAATAAAGATTCAAATTAATAAATTTTACCTTGAGAAACTGAAGTAGGAGAGCTGAAGAACTGCGAACCACAGCGAAACCCACGACGAAAACCCAATTGCCCAGAACTGAGATTGTGAAATGAAATAAGAAATTACGCACATTTAAAAGAATTAAGAAATTAAAAAAATACTTAAATTAAGAAATTAACCAGTAAAATGTGAGTTGATTGAATTTCTGCGATTGAGGGTGATAGGCGAGGATGAAATGAGCGACTTGGCGGTGATAGGCGAGGGTGGTAGTGAGAGAGTCAGATTGACGGTGAGTCTTCATCGATTGAAAGTGATATTGATGGAACCGAGGGTGAGAGTGAGATTGAAGGAAAGTGAGATTGAGTGTGAGAGTGATGAAGATCTGGGTTTCAGATTGAGAAAAAGTGAGATTGAAGGGAAAAGAAATTAGGTTTTAGGGTTTGAAGTTGTGGGAGGGAGAATGATGTTGAGAAAGAGGGAGGGAGTGACGAAAATATTTTTGACAAATTGACAAATCACTAAATATTTTGGGCTTAAAACCTGCGGCAGTTGGGCATAAAGGTCACAATAAATGTCGCAAATGTGTACTTTGCGACAGTTTAGAGACAAGAGTCGTAAAGTAGGTGTAGCAAAATGCTAAATTTCTTGTAGTGATTTACATATATTATTTGGCCTTTAGTTAAATACGCTCCCACTATTTTACCCAAATCAAATGACCTTTAAGCGTTTGATTCAGGAAAACCTTATTTCACCTTGTTTTAATGGAGGTTGATCCGCCATAACTTAGTTATTTAGGTATGAACCTTTCCAATTGTATCTTATACAACTTTCAAATCAATTTGCGAGTAATCTTACTCTAGTCTATCATATAGACATTTCTCAATTGTTGCTTTTAAATTTATTATAATCTTATTAATATTAATTTAATTAAGTTAAACCTAAAAGAATAACAATTGGGTAAATGAGATTACAGCTCATCAACTTACTGGTATAGAAAGTGTGCTCTACGGATATAAGCCACACATTTCGATATTCGGTGTTATCCTTTTCAAAAACATTAAACTTAATATGTTTTGAAGGATTTTATTTAGCAAATCAAGCCGGATGGGATCGCAAAAATGTTAGCTATTTGTATATAGTCCCGGTCCAATGAAACCAAAACATACTATTTCACTTTATGAAACCAAAACATTAGCAAACACCACAAAGAAACTATACAAAGCAAGTTGGAGTCAATCCTATCTCATGAAATTATACAATTTCTTGATAACAGATTAAACATGAAATTATACTTTTGAAGATTTATGATTGTCTCTTATGTGATATCTAACACATCAAAGTAACAAGATTCAACATGACTAATATCAAAGAAATCAAAACTGCATGTGCAATGTCTTTATAGAGGAAGACAATTTCAACCTTCCAAACATCAACATACTGGAATCATGTGGAACAGGAAGTTTGAACATGTATAATTAAAAAGAGAAATATACAGTTAGTGATGGATTATTACCTATAATGGCAACATGTATGAACAAGAGTGAAAGCTTCTTGCATTTTTATATTACAATTTACAAACACTCTGCCATAAAAAATAAAATTGAATGCAATAATGATAACTATCATTTATCAACCATGATCTATGAAGTTCATCTGATTAAGAAACACATCATACATACTTTTTCATTAATATGCATATATTGGAAACGTGACTTATAGGGTAAATCCAATAGGAATCATATAATTCTATCTCAATTTGTGCAAGGACTTAATAGTGAGTTTCCTCAACAAATTCAGTAACCTAAATTCAATTTGTGCAAAGGACTTAGTAGAGAAATTGTATTTATTTTTTTTCACTAAAAGAGCATGCAATCTCATCAATGAAATTACACGAAACACGTTGTATTTATATTAAGCAGAAACTAGAGTAAAAATGTGAGGTCAATATCCCCATGACCAAAGATCATGTACTCACTAACCAAATTAACTCTTAGAAGCAGATAATTTCACTCTTGTTTATCTTTTGCACAAAGAGAAGGTCTCAATAACCACATCCAAAGGAAGAAAATCTGAACTTGTGCAGAAACTTATTGCATAGAGGCTACACTAAGGCATGATGAAATTAAGCTTCACTATACTCAATTAAAACAACAAATTATTTTGTGTTGCAAACACATTAATCAGAATTTATTCAATATTCTTTGACTACCGGTAGAATCAAGCAAGACCAAAATTTAGCATGGTTCACTTAATCAAAACAAGTTGATGTGAAAGCTTTAATACAATTTATTTCAATGGTTAACAAATGATTGATTACATCATTGGAATTACAATTAAAGTACAATCGAAAAAATTACATGAAAATCACAGCACAATTGGAAAAAATACATAACAATTAAAGCTCATATTACCAAAAGAGATAATAGGAGTATTAAGGAGGGAGTATTCTTTATGCATGAATACTGAACACGTAACATTATTTTAGGGAAATAAAATTGTCACACAATGACTCAAATATATTACTTTTATACACTTGCTGGTAGGCCTCACTTGCAAGCTGCTAAAGGAGCACCACAAAGGCATTTATTATGATCAAACGAACTCTTTGCAAACTTGTTCAGCCCAGTAGGGATAGCACCACACAGCTGGTTAAAGCTAACATTGAACTGCGAAAGAGACTGTAGGGAGCCGAGTGACGCTGGAATAACACCGGATAGCTTGTTGTTAGACAAATCAACCTCTTCTAGCCTCTTCAACTTGCCTAGGAAGGTGGGGATTGGCCCACTAAGGCTGTTGGAGCCAAGGTCGAGTTTTTGTAGTCTTTTGAGTTTGCTGAAAGAGTTAGGGATTGGCCCAGTTACTTTTGGCATGTCAGCCAATAAGAGGAAGTTAAGATAAGGGAGGTCGCCAAACTCTGCTGGAAGCGTACCCGAAAGACCCCAGCCACGGCCGAATGTGACATCGGTGATTCGGCCAGGTCTGGGATTTCCGCATCCGACGAAGCTCCAGTCCATACAACAGTTTGTACTGTTGTCCCAGTCGGAGAGGCGTCCGTTGGGGCCACCGAAATGGTCTCTGATTTTGAGGAGGGTGGCTTTGTCGTCGTCGTTGCAGAAGAACTCATCCTCAAGAGCATTTGATGTAGAGATGTAGATAGAAGAAAGGAATAGAAGTGTTAAGTGGAGTACGAGAAACATGTTTGGAGGAGTCTTCATCTTAATTTTGGGTTTTTTTTTTTTTTTATATTTTTATATTTAAGTTGAAAAAATATGAAGAGGTGGTTTGAGCTTTTGGGTTGAGAGAGTACTAAGTTTGGGTGATAAGTATGGTTTTAAGCTTTGCTATTTATAGAATTCGTAGCCGCTAGAATGCATAGCTGTTTTAGTGAAAGTTGGTCAAACAAAGAGTCTTAAAATAAGAGATGTATACTTCAACCAGTGAATGCATCCAACCACATATACATTAACGTCTGGGGAGGTTTATGTGGGGTAAAGGGCAGCTACCTTAATATATCATTAATGGCCTTGGGTTAATGATGAATGACTTCATTATTCAAGATGAATTTTGCTTTTATTATAGGATGTGAAATTGATTAGCCCTTGAATATGAATGTGCTTTATATTATCTTAAAATTTATATTGAGTTATCAATTAGAAAAAAATATTCTATTTTAAATCTTTACTAAGGCTATGTGTTAGAATTAATATGGACTCAAAATAGATATTTTTTAACTTTTTCAAATGTTAAAAAAAATTAATGTACTGAAATTAAATTGGCCTTTTTTTCAAATTAACCGACTGAACCCACCCGTGTAACCGGCTTAACCGATAAAACCGAAACCGACTAAACCGAGACATTAAATGGGCAGAATTGGGCTTAGGAGTTGCAACCGCGGGTTAGTGCGGATTGAGGTTTTGAGCCCGATTTCCGACCGAAACCGACCGATGTCCAGCCCTAGGGTGGGGGACTTAAAAGCCAAAACCTTCTAGAAATTGATACTATAGGCACCAAGTCTATTCTTAACATGGTATTCTGTAATACAAGCGGGCAAAACAGTTTAAATTGTGGGATTTTGAATGTCTAAACCAATAGCGGCTAATTTATCAGCACATAGGTTGCGCTCTCTATAAATATGTGTGACTATAAAGGTTACGTTTTTTTATACACGTTTCTTTTTCTCCACACTAGTTATCATACTGTATACGTGTCCCATTTCTAATTCTATAATATTGGGCTTGTCATTATACTTGATTAATTTAATAGTAACATGAGATAAAGATGAGGACGACTTAAAGCAACCCTACTAGTAGATAAAGCAACCCTACTGAATCGATGTCTTAATATGGTGACTAACTAGTAGATAAAGCAATTGAATGAAGACAAAGTCATTTTTCTTTACTATAATAATAGGCATAAATAGTTATAATGGATTTTGGCTATATAATTCGAAAGAAAATACAAAAAAATAGTATTACTCAATAAATCATAAAGTAAACAATTTTAATGTCAAATTAAGATAAAATAATTAAGAATAAAATATGACAAAATACTCGGATCTTACATTTATAATGGTGAGTATTATTAATGTTGTGTCTAAATTGATGAGTATTATGAATCGGGTGTGGATACTGATATTTGAAATGGTGAATTTTGTGAATTTTATATATACATGATGAAGACTGTAGATTTTATTATTATATAATGTTGTTTAGATATGCCATTTATATTTTTTAGGGAAAATTACATTCACCCCCCCTAAGGTTTATTAAAACGACATCGACACCCCCTCTTGTTTCAAAACTAACATTAACCTCCCTTAAGTTTTAATCAAATAGACAATCACCCCCTTCTCTATTAACCGTTAATTTTTCGTTAACTCTTTTTTAAAGAATATTCTATTAACATTGTGGGGACAAACCTTCATTGTTGAATCTGAGTCAATCCATTAATATCATCAACCAAACATTCAAGAAACCTTACAGGATTAGAATAGTAATGGGTTTGTAACATTTTGGCATTCCCTCTCAAAACTGAAACATAGGTGTATTCCTAACTTTTTAATCATTGTCTTCTAATCACTTGTCTCGTCACTTTCCTAATTCATTTTTGCCCTCGGTTTAAGCTTTGTTCTGTCACATGTCGTTGCTCTCTTCATTCCCATGGATGTTTAGACATTGAGATCTTGTTTGTATGCTTTCACCATTGAAATTTTGATACAATTAACCTAATGAAAGATGATTTCAATTAAGAAAATAATATCAAAGTAATGGAATTAACGGTATAAACAAAGGATAGTGCCAAATTAAATTGATGATTAGATAGGATCTAGCATAGTCATAAAATGTTCCTTGATCTTAAAAATTAGGTTTAGATGATTTGGTATTGTATCCGTTCTACCATAGAATGAAATCTTCATGATAAGATTGGTAAGTGTCATTGCGAATTAAGAAACTGGACATACTTATTTCTTCATCAAACGATTGCAGGAAAAATGGAAGTGATGTTCATATAAAAACAAATATTGAGAATGGAAGGTTTTTTTGTTGTTCTTCAAACGGTGATTAAACAAAGTTAGTGTGAGGGGAGGTCAAAGTCTTTTTAAAAAATAGAGGGGAGGTGAGTGACATTTGGTTAGAACTTAGGGGAGGTTAGTGTAATTTTCCCTATTTTTTAAGGAATGTCTTCTCATCCCTGTTTTGTTGTTGTGTGTTTGAGGTGTCTGTACTCGTTGGAGTACAGATACCTAGGATGAGAAACTTTAGGTGCGAGGAATGATAAATGTGTTGTTGTGTTTTCATGATTTTTGTGAAAATGAGTTAAGAATGGAAAATGTTGAATTTGATGAATTTGAGAGAATTGATGATGTTGTTGTGTTCAGTTAAGATGATTAGAATTTCTGTTTTGAATCATAAGTTTTGGTTATGGGATCGTTTGGAAGAAAATTGAGTTTTTGTGTCAAAAGCCATTTTAAGCAATTTTGTGAAGTAATTTATTTTTAGGTGAGTTGAATTAAGTTGTTTTGGGTTGTGAAACTATGTTTTTGTGAGTGTATCAATGGTCTAAGTGTTTGGGACAAGTTTGGTGAACACGAAATCGAAAACGGTTTGAAAATCGAAATTTTACGCGCAAAAACGTGAAAGTAGAAAATCTGATGTTGTCTGTTAGGCAAAAATTGTGCTACGATGTGAGAAAAATGGTGATATGATTTTGTCAGACCAGAAAACTTAAAAATGCAATTTTCTTCACTCCAAATGTTCCAAAACTTGTTCTTAAGTGTAGGGACTTTATCTTAACCATCAATGGATGTTTTTATCACGGAAATAAAGTAGTTCAAGGGATTTAGCAGTGGTTTTGTGTTGATTAACATTGAATAAGAATATGAGACGAGCTTGGTAATTTCAAGAAATGAATGAACTTTGGGAAACACATATGCCATGATTGATTATTGAGGTGTTAGATGATATGTAGGAATGTTTTAATGATTTAGTATCCTACTTTTGTTGAGAAAAATTGGGAATATGTGATTTTGTGAAAATAGACGAACTTGGTCAAAATGAGGTTTTATGATCGAATAACTTGCAAATGATTTTGTAAACATGATAACTTGGTGGAGTAATAATGAATCAATGTTTGGTTAGTGTTTAATATGTCGGTTATCATAATGTAGTGAATTATTCGTCTATTATGTGATTATGTTATATGAAGCAATGTTGTTTCTTTGTGGTGATGTATTCTTCACAATTGTTTATGATTGTTAATTATGAATATGTAGAGATGATTTACTAATTAATTAATGCTTTGATGTATGGAAGTATTGTTTGATAATGCAATATGCAGAGATATGTGGAGAATACGTAGAGTAAATTGGTGTTGTTCATTATCGAGTGAATACTTGGCATCCATGCATTCATAAGTCCTATATGTAGAGATATGCAGAGATATGTAGAGGGATCAATCGGTAAAATTACCTCTGACATTCAATGGTACCGCATGCATGTAGAGTCGTGTCTAGAGAATCACAAACACATGAGTTATGTGAATTATGTGAAGGATGTGCCTTGGTGAAATTTGTGCTGATGAATTATGTTACTTGGTGAATTTTAGTGAAATATGTGGAATTGTATACTTGATTTA
>Ga0315914_1004135_pt1 | contig 21742 bp, 12 predicted proteins | sample MpolenodulesMG_FD_203920 | JGI IMG/M metagenome (GOLD analysis project Ga0315914, IMG submission 203920) | Medicago polymorpha root nodule microbial communities from Los Angeles, California, United States - elongated nodules | ecosystem: Host-associated > Plants > Roots > Nodule | place: USA...
TGGTTAACACGATTGCGGGAACGATTTCGGACGATGGCATTTCACAGAATCGTTATTTCCAGAACACGATTCAGTGAAGGATTCCTAACCACTAACCCAGAAAACCTTGAAAAACCTAGCAAACCTCAATCATTGATTCATTGTTTACCGGAATTGTCAATTGAAGAACACGATTCAGCGAAGGAAAAGTTTAAGAGAGAGAACAGAAACAATTGATTTTTAGAAGAACATAGAACTCACTGTTTGTTGGAAGTGAAGATTGATTTTTCCAGAAAAAAGTTTGAACCCGTTGAACTGCAAGCAGGGTGTGTGGGGGTGAAAAGTGAAAGGTTAATTTTGTTGTTTTATATAAAGGGTAAATTAGGTAGTTTGTGTCAAATGTTGGGGTGAAGGTATAAGTGTAGGGGTGTGGGGTATAACTTTCATTTTCTAAACATCATGCCCATAGAACACATTTAAGCAATTGCCTTTTATCTCTTTTTTAATTATTTTTCTCTTCTAATAACCCTAATTTTCCTCGTCTTCTTTCTCATTTCACTCCCAATTTATTTGTTGGAGAGAGATACTTGTGAGAAAGAGGCTGGATCCTCTCCTTCTTCCTCCTTTTTCATTTTCTGTCTTTCTCTCTCTAAATTTTAGAGAGAAGATCGAGAGAGAGAGAGAGAGACTAAGAGTGAGAGAATATCAAGAAATAGAAAAACACAAAATGGTGAAGGAGAGAAGAATGAGAGAATGAAAGAAGGGGAGATCCGAGTCATGTGAGAAAGGATCCAAACCCATATGAAACTATTAACTATAGTTATTTCATGGTGCATCTTTCTTTATAGTTAGTTCATGGTGCATCTTTCATTGAGAGATCAAAATTTCACCCTATAATTTCATCATTTAATTTTAGTATTTCATCCATTCCTTTTTAAGTGTCTCTTTAGAAGAAAAGTTTTGTTTTTATTTAATTGTCACTTTCAAAGTTCAACGCAATATTAAATGTTGTTTTACCAATATTACCCTTAGTTATTTATTACAGAGAGAGAACTATATGAAACGAGATATTAAATGAATGAGGCTATTATTCAAAAATGATAAATTATTGTATCAAAAGTAATAACATTTATTGATTGTCTTAATTTCTTTAAGGCTAAATTGCTCTTCTGGTCCCTTAATTATTTTTTTGTATCGCTTTGGTCTCATAAGTAATAAAAAGTTCGTTTGAGTCCTTTAATTTTGTTACACATTTTTAGTCCCTTCCGTCAAGGAGTTAACCCCAAATGTCTTAGGTGAACCAATATTATGGGTAATACATCATAAACTTCATTAATATTGTAATCTTAACCCTTTGATCTATTTGTCAAATAATAAACCATTGGATATTGAAGGTCTATTGTAAGTAATAATGTACTATCACCACCTAATTTTTTTCTTCCATTCTTCATCTTCTTCCTTCCAATTCTTCATCATCTCCAACATTGTCTTCATAAAAAACCTAGCAAAACCCCTTCCAAATTTCTTGATTTTCTTTTTTTGAATTTTCACAGGAATTAAAAATAAAGCTTCATTCAATAATGTAATTCCTAGTCAAAGATCATAATTTAATTTTTTGGGCCCAACAAACACAAAACCCAAACAAACATGGATCTTAGGGTTTCAAAATCATAGCCCAAAACACACTATTCATCTCAACACACATAACAAACCCTTCTTCTCACACACTTAACAATAACACTCTCGAAAAAAAAAACTTCAACCTTTAAGAAAATCTGAGGCTTGTAAAGAGTGGGGATTTTATCGAATTGCTAACCATGGTGTTATTCATGCTTTGAAGTGAAACAACTGTATTCAATTCAATTAAATTCACCAAAGCCTTCGGTGCATAAATTGGGAAATGAAGGTGTGGGTAATTTGTTGAGGGTTAGAAAAAGAAGGGGACAAGAACTAGCTTCTTAATTGGCTTAACTAGAGAACTAGATAGGAAGAAAATGACACGTGTACACCAGTTAACATTTTTTTATTAAACTTAACGGAAGGAACTAAAATGTTTAACGGAGAAACAATTAAAAGACTGGAACAAACTTTTTTATTACTTAGGAGACCAAAACAATACTAAAATAAATCCTTGAGGGACAAAAATAGCAATTAAGTCTTTAAAAAGTAATAATTAAAAAAGAACAAAGGAAGTAAAATATAAAGGAAAACAAAAAATAGTTGACCAAATTTATATGAAAACATAGTTGACCAATGTATATTTTCTTTTATACATATTCACCGATGTATACTTCATACTCACTCCGATCTTATTTACAATAAATAATTGACTTTTTAGATACATTGAATAATTTATTTATCTGGTTTAAATTCTTGATTGAATAGATAAATTATTCAATATATATAAAAAGTTAACTTTTATTTGTATATAAAACCGGGGTGAGTATATTGCAAAATACTTCATCCGTCCTTATATCTAAGCACCTTTTGCATTTTTCACATTTCTTAAGAAAAATTGTTAATGCGATTAATGTGTTTATTTTGTGTGTTAATATTACTAAATTGTCATTTGTTTGTATGTCTATTAAATTTGACTTTTCATATTTCAAGACAAGTTAGTAGTATTAATTAAAGGTATGTTTAGAAAAAAAATAATAAATGCATTTAATAATTTAAAAAGGGATTTACATTTAGGGACAAAAATAAAGTCGAATAAGTGCTTACACAAATTCATGGGTCCCAATAAAGTACCATTCACCAATACCATAATTCATTAATTAAGGGTATTTTACTTTTATAATTCATGGGTCCCCCTAAAGTACCATTCACCAATACCATAGTCCATCATATTCCACATATACAAATTCAAACCAAAAGTGCGTCAAAATCCAAACCAAAACAAACGGTCACTACTTTCAAAAACCTCTGCCACTCTCACTCTCACTCCTCAATTTCAACATCAATCTTCAACAATTCTCATCAAAAATCAAATCTTTCTCACATCAATGGCTACTACTCTTAATTACTCATGCACCCCACCAAAAACCCCCAACAACAACAACCCCATTTCAGTTTCCAAGGTAAGGGTCATAGTTAGGGTTAGACCCTTCCTCTCTCACGAAATCACAAGAAATGGTGATGACCCAGTTTCTTGTATCTCACTTTTAGATCAAGATTTTCAATCCCAGAATGATGTAGCAGTTTATCTCAAAGACCCATTTACCAGGTTTCAAAAAAATTCAATTTTTAGAAAAAAGTTCACTTTTTTATTATTATTACTACTGTGAATTATGTTCAGTTAAGTTATTGAATTTTGGTTTTTGATGTGTGTGATTTTGATTTTTTAGTCGGAACGAGTGTTACAAGTTGGATTCATTCTTTGATCAAGAGGATAACAATGTGGGTCAGATATTTGAGAGAGAAGTTAGTCCGATGATACCGGCTATATTCGGTGGATGTAATGCTACTGTGTTTGCTTATGGTGCTACTGGTAGTGGAAAGACATATACTATGCAGGTGAGAGTGTGATCTGTATGTTTGAATTTGTTTAATTTTGTTGTGAAATGTCGATTTTGTTTATTTGTTTTTGGTATATGTAGATGAGAGAGTGTGATCTGTTAATTAGTTTAATTTTGTTGTGAAATGTCATTTTTTTTTTTTATGTTTTTGGTAATGTTTTTATGAATTAGCTCTTAGAAATCAACAATTATGTGATTATAAAAGGAATCAGAAAAGTGAATGAACCCACCTTTGGTTAGATTTATTGAATTTTTAGTATTTGGTTGTAAATGTAAGTTTGAGTTCAGAGGGTGGTTGTAAATGACATAGGTTATGATTATACTTTTCTGAATAATGTACCTTAAGAATGATTTAGCGGCAAAACGGTAAATTTTTGTAGTTAGTATATGTTATATGATAGTGAATTATGTCATCATTCATAAATTGAACCTTATCTCGTGCAATAATGTATGGTTCCTTTGGCTATGCACAATTTGGCTCAGCTCAGATGGTTATAGCTTGTACTAACTCTAATGGTATTAATGCCGATGCTAAATGAAGAGAGCATTTCTAGCAATTTTGGTGGAAGGAGGAGTAATTTATCTAGTATATTTCTTATTTTCTATTGCAATGATTTTATCTCAAGGTGCTGGAACAGCTCCATTAGGCTTTTGGAGTTTGAACTGAACCCTAATCTTGTATATTGGGAATGTAGTAGCTGTGGTGTAATTATTGTTTTGTTTTCTCCCTAGAGTTTTTCTCGCTTCTACTGAGACTTCGTATTATTTTATCCTATACTAGCAAAAATGAGGATTCAAAATAACTGATCTACTCTTGCATTCTTGAAATTGGTAATGCCACGTTGTTTTTATCTACCTGTTTAATTTTTTAGCAGTTTCTTACTTTTTTGTGTTGTGTAGTTGAAATAACCGATGCTTGGTGTTGCAGGGAACTGAAGAACAACCTGGCTTGATGCCGTTGGCAATGTCCACTATCCTGTCTATTTGTCAAAACACTGGTAGCACAGCTCAAATTTCATACTATGAGGTCTACATGGACCGATGTTACGACCTCTTAGAGTTAAAAGCGAGTGAGATTTCAGTCCTGGATGACAAAGATGGCCATATTCACCTCAGGGGACTATCTCAAGTTCCTGTAAATACAATGTCCGAATTTCAAGAGGTCTTCTCCAGTGGTATTCAGAGGCGCAAAACTGCACACACAGGCCTCAATGACGTATCCAGCAGGAGTCATGGAGTGCTTGTGATATCTGTACTATCGACTCCTCCTGACGGGAATGGAAGTCTTGTATGTGGAAAACTGAACCTCATAGACTTGGCAGGTTATCGTCCACTCAATTGAGGTAATGGGTTTGATGTATTCCAAGCAACAGAAGGACATAATGCGTTTAAGGTTGATGCAGGTAATGAAGACAATAGAAGGAGCTGCAATGAAGGGATTCGTCTTCAAGAGAGTGCTAAGATAAATCAGTCCTTGTTTGCACTGTCAAATGTGATATATGCGTTGAACAACAACAAACCAAGAACACCCTATAGAGACAGCAAATTGACCCGTATATTGCAAGACTCTCTAGGGGGATCTAGTCGTGCCCTCATGGTTGCTTGCCTGGTAAAGCTATATGTTTTATAGTTTTTTTCCTCTCATTTAGTATTGGTTCATTGGATTTGATATGCATAGCAAATAAGAGCTTGAGGGGGTGATATATAAGTTGTAGGTTACTTGTGTAACCATTAGAATTGCCAAGAGAATCTCATCTTAGCTTAATTCCCCTATTAATTCTGATTACTGTTGAGATTTCTCTTATTCCACCCGCATTAGACTATACCTCGAAAACGTCAACAAATGTGGATAGAATAACAAATATCTAGGTATGATACCAGATCTAACAAATACTCTGATTTCTTATATTAGATTATGGAATTGGGGCCTAATTCAATTTCTTAAAACCAGCTAATAAAGCGAGAACTGCTTAAACTATATAACCGTTAGTCGATATGCGACTCTGAAAATTAGATTCAGTGTTTAATTATAGCCCTTTATGTGTGATTTCAGAATCCAGGAGAATATCAGGAATCTGTTCATACTGTTAGTTTGGCTGCTCGATCAAGGCACGTCTCTAATTTTGTACCTTCAGCTCATAAACTAGAGACACCAAAAGTTAACGTTGACATGGAAACCAAATTGAAAGGTTGGCTAGAATCAAGAGGTAAGACAAAGAGCTCACAACAAAGACTTGGAGTATTTAATTCTCCACTTGTGCAAAAAACTCCCGGTCCCACCATTACCTCTGCTAAGAGATCAGTTACTTTCAATAACTCGGTGAAGGGTGGCAGAACTTTCATCAACCAAAGAGCTCAACATACTACTGAGAGGTAACTATGGTCTGATCATTGAAAATAAAATTATGGAGTATGATTTTCTCATTGATTTTCTGTTAGTGATATTTTCTCTTACTGTGTAAGCAGGGCCTTTGGTGTCTCTTTTAGAAATTTACTAGATGGTGAAGTTGCTTTTGATTCTTGCAAAAAGGTGAGTGAGTGTCACAAGTGAAGGACATGTACTAAAAAGTTCACTAATTACAAGTATTATGCCACTAATACTGAAAAAGACAGGCATTATCAAAAGTACAAGGAACTGTTTTGTTTTGATGAATATTAAATTTTCATGCATTGGAAATATTTGCATTTTTCTTGACTATAATAATATTTAACACTATGTAGAACATGCATTGTGGTGTTGAGGACAATGATAAGAGAGAGACTGAGCATGAGGCCAATAAGGTAGCACTGGAATCATATACTGATGTACCTGGTATGTCATTACTTGTGTGATCCATGCACTTTGCATTTATTCGATATTATTATGAAAATGGACTCTGTACTTGAAATGTCGTAATTGCATTCACCATAGTTGGCCAACCAGAACAGTTGGATAAATATGAAATGGTTCATATTTCTAGTTTCTTTTAAAATTCGATGTAATGAGCTTAAAATATGAATTGTTTGTTTGATTTTTATCCAACAGTTTCGATTTACTGATTGCGATGAATGTGTGGTACTATGATCCGAACTGTGGTCACATACACTGATTAATACTTGGTAGAGTCTAATATAACTATGCTTTCTAAAGCTTGAAGCACATGCTTTTGTATGCAGATGAACCATTAAGCAAAGATGTACCAGCAGTACTACAAAGTCCATTAAGAAAAGCGCTCTCTCCCATCAACATCAATGGTATTAAAAACCACCTTGAGGCCATGTCTTTGACACGGACACCTTTTTCTGCAACCTGCTCCACTAAGAAAGGGTTGCAGGAAAATGGCACTCCACTGGACAAATTCAGTGCAAGAAGTTCTGCTTTGAAGGTACAGTTAGTTGTTTTAACTTCACTAACAAAATGGAATTTGTGAATCTCCTTTCTCACATAATCAATTTTTTTAATGTGTAGAACTGTCTCGTTCAAGAATACATTGATTTTTTAAATAATGCAAGCAGGTATATAACATTCTCTCTTGTATTTTGCATAATTTCCAAAGCATACTCAGTGAACCTTCTTTCAAGGTGCCTTAACACTGTTTAATTTTTAAATGCAGAGAGGAGCTACTAGAGTTAAAGGTACATGCACGGTTGCTTGCCACATGAATGTCCAATTTGAATAGTCTCTTTATCTGACAGTTTTTCATTATTGCACTATTCTTTAGGGTCCATTTTGGTCTGAGAAATCATTTTCTGTTTTAACTTTTTTGTTTTTTTACTTTTGATAAAAACAACCACATGTATGTTTGGATTGACGATGAGATTGGAAGAATCACAGCAATCCACTTTAAAGCTTCAACAAACTTACAATGTTGCCAAACTCACTGCTCATCCAAACATGCATCACATTATCTTCACTTGTTTTCAAATATCTCGTGTACAAATATTTGAAAATAAGAAACAAAGTGACATGATTTTTCTTCATTTTCTAATACTTAAGATTCGATCATTGTATTCCTTCAGGGCATAGGAGACAAAATGGCAGACTACATTATAGACCTCAGAGAAGAAAGTCCACTAAAATCGGTTAGTATAAATATAATTCATAACTTGGAACACAGATACAATTAGTTCCTCATAATGCTTTTGGTAATGCAATTTTTTGGCATGTTGCAGTTAAGTGACCTGGAAAAGATTGGTCTCTCTTTGAAGCAGGTATATTACTACAAATATAAGCATAATGAAATTTTAGTTGAAAATCTTAGTTTAGTTCTAAATATGTTAACAAAATTATAACTTTTACTACTTTTTGGCAGGCTCATAACCTGTTCACTAAAGCTGCAAATAAACTCTTTGATGACAAAGCAGAAGATTCAATACTCAATTGATTTTCATTCTCAAATAACATTGTGTGTAACTTTCTTAGTGTTTTGGTTAAGATGCAAGTGTAGTAGTTCCTTACTCTTTTCAATTAATTTGTAGCATTGTTGCAGCTAGCAGCATATTTCGGTTTGTTGTGTATGTGTATTGTAAATTTGTAACAAGACAAAAGCACAGATTATTTTACCTGCATTAACAAAAAGGTGTGATTCTTTTAATGTATGGTGTCAAATTGTCATTATTTCCACTAGGCACTTTTGTCTCTTGTTAGCATTATTCATGAATCATGACAAATTCACAATGACTATTAAATGAACTGAATATTGAATGCTACATCTCTTAGCCTTCTACATGATTGAAATGAAAACCTGGAGTGCTGTACTAATAAAATACATTTTCCTTCAGATAAATGTCTTTTAAGATAATAGAGTAGTTAAACCCACCTGGGTTGGTCTAGTGGTGTTGGTTTGAGACCTTGGAGTGTGCTCCTCCTTAAGGTCTCAGGTTCGATTTTCTCCGGTGCCAATTTGGGTGGGCTAGTTTAGCTTTTCAAAAAAAGATAATGCAGTAGTTGAGCTCAAGAGGTAAATGAGCTCTACCACATGACGATTTGTTCGAGAGAACTTGTTTGATTCTTGGCTGAATTTTTTTTTTTGTGAAACTTTACTTACCTCTCGGCCAAACTTAAAATTATTAGAGGGACCTTTCTCTTGATATTCAGATGGTTAACATAAAAAAATACACAAATTTTGAAAAATTAAGGCTGTGTTTACTTTGTAGAGACATTTTCTATTTTAATTTTTTAAAATGTTTTAAGTAAGAATTTTGAAGTGAACTATTATATTGGAGAGATATGAAACACTAGTTAGAGATATAATATTTTAAAGGTAATCAAAACAGTACATGCAAAGTTCAGAATTCAAACCCCAACTACCATAAAAAAACGATAATAATTTCCGGTTACATGCATGCCAAAAATTTCTTATTGTAGAGAGCCTCTGATTGTTAATTTTACTACTCATCAATCTAAGGATAAGAACAAGGCTTATACCCTATAATAATCACTATGTCATGATTTTCATGCCAATCATGACACCATTACCCATGATGCTGGTGCATTCAATTCCACCCCTGGAATAAGGGTCAAAGATGCTTAACACTCACAAAAAAAACTGAGCAAATTTTTGTAAAATATGAATCACCTTCTTACCTTACCAATTAAAAAATCTAACTCTTTCCCAATTAAACCAGTCTATGTTTTCAAAGGTTTATTTCTTTACTCATATACATAAATATTATTTTGTAGTTTCTTAATATTTTTAATGATATTAAGAACTTATAAAAATCTCTCCAAGCCAATAATTATAAGCCAAGAAATCTCATTCATACAAAGTGGAAGGCAAATGATTCTCCACGTACTTATTTGTCAACACCTATAGACCATCAAATTGCCATCCGTTTCTTCCTTTTCAAAAGAAGGATTAACCATTGCACCATTCCAATGAGCATTTATTTTCCCTCTTTTTCTGTTTGTAGTTGACAAAGATGTTTCCACTTTTTCATGAAAAAAGGTAGAAAGAGTTTCCAAATTGTCATTGTTAAATGTTAAATTTCAACAACAGTAACATTATCCCTTGCTAGTTGCTACCATATAATAATGCTCACTTTTTCTACTTGAAAAAAATACGTAGTACAATAATTTTTTTATTATAAAAGCTTATTACTATTAAAGTAATTTTTTCAAGCAAAAACCAATGATTCAAGAAGCATCTACATTTTTTGTCAAGGAAAAATGGGGATGATGTGTTACATAATAATAACAATATATGATAACGACGTTGAATCAGAAGCCAATATCTTGTTTTCTTTAATGGGAAAAATCCATTATGCATGTGTTTGTACTTCATCTTTATCCATCACAAACTAATATGTCATTGTCAATTTTATAACACTCACATGGAAGAGTAAGTGTGCTTTCCCAATACCAAAAATATCTCAATTATAGATAATTTTTCTTGTGTCATATTGTGTAAGATCATTTTCTCCATGTTTATATATTGGGTAAGATAAAAACATAAACTGGATTTAATAAATTAACATAATCACCATAGTGTGTTTAGGTACGCGTTTGCCAATAGTACCGTATTCCAATGCACGGTTGCCGTGAAAATTCTGAAGCCAATATAGCAAGCTTCTACGTTGCTATGGTTTTCAACGCCATTTTGTCTAAATCTGATGTCATTCCAAACATACACATAGTTTTGTTAGAAATTAACTTTCAAAAGATTCACAAAATTACATATTATTGTAATTGTCTAACCAAAAATTTTCATCATCATTTTGGATTGCTAATTAAAAGCTATTGTATCTCCTCATTTTATTTTTTGTACATCAAAATTGTATCCTCTAATAAAGTTTAAACCCAAACATTATTTCCACATGATCAAATATAAATACTAAATTAAAACTAAAATAAAACCAAGCATACCATGCCAACTTAATTTTCCCATAATACTATTTCATTAAATTAATAAGCAGAGATTGATGGTTCAGATTAGCCAAACATTTTTACAAATTAAAAACAAAGCTACCATAGTTAAAGCACACTCATTACAAATCCAAAAAAATGGAAATTGCTCAAAGGGTTTAAACACACAGAAACTTTATTATATTACACTCTAAAATAGTGTTTGGAGTTTAAACCAAACACTAGAGTTCACATAAAACATACATAATCTTAAACTAGTTATTTTATAATAATAATAATAATCATTAAGTTGTTATTATTATTCTTCCTGCCACTAAGGGGTAAGAACTAAGACACATCTCTGCTTCAAACTCTCATTTTCAGGTTCATTTGCAAGTGCATGGGTTGCAGTTGCAGTTTGGACCACACTTGCAGCCATCATTCTCAGCACCCATTTCAGCAGCACCCTCAAATTGGGGTTTGGCAGATGCAACTCCCATTACAAGGGTCTCAGTGGTTGTTGATTCTGTGTAGCTCAAGTCAGGGTACATCTTGCAGCTGTATCACATTAAAAAAAAATATATTTTAGCAGAATTTACATGACATAAGAGTTTGTGATTTCATGATTCCTAGAAATATTGTTAAAAATTTAGAAATTTGTAGGTGAAAAAGCCAATACAAAATTGAAACATAGCAATCTTTGAATAAATAATAGTCAATTGTTGATTAAGAAGTGTAGCCATAAAAGCAAATGAAAAATACATGCAGAAAGCAATGTATTGTAACTTGTAACAAAAAGATTAAAATTAACTAAACTAAAGGGGTACCCCTCAAATCAATCAAAATCAGATTTTTTTTTCTTCTTCTTGAAATTAAACTAAAAGGGTGCTAAAAAATGAATCAAAAATTTAAAAATTTCTTAAAATTCTACTAGAAGGCTACCTCAAAATCAATCAAAAGCCCATGAAACAATTCACCCAAAAAAAATAAAAAATACAAAAACCTCACAACAAAAAAATAGGTGATCATATCACAATTTTCACAACATTAAAACACAATTTTTTTTCCATGCAATTCATCAAAAAAAGTACTCAAAAATCAAATCAAAAGAAACAGAGGTTCAAAGGAGATCACAATCAGAGTGTGCTCCTCTGATCCTCTGATGTCAATTCATATGAATTAGGTCACTCAAAGTTTTAAATGAGAGCCAATTGGTAGACGGGTGTAATTGATCTCCTCGATCTTTGATCAGATACCAAATTTTAAAAAATATATATAAAACCACAATTTCCCTCACTAACACAAGAAAAAATAAAACACATAATTCCCACGTAAAATTCAACAAAAAAGATACCCAAAAAATCAATCACATAAAAAAAAAAAGGCATGAGTGAAAATCTCACCCTCCACAGCCATTGCCGCATTTGCAGGCACTTCCACAACCACAGTTTCCACCACAGCAAGACATTTTCAGATGATGATGATATCAAACACAAACAAACAACAAAAGATGAATGATTTAAGACAACAAAACAAATGCTTCTGAATGAAAGAAGCATGGGTTGAACCCGCATTTATAGGAAAACTGAGGAGAGAGAATGTGAAATATCTATGGACACGTGTCATGATCTTACGGTGATTTTAATCTATTTGCGCATCTAACACCACGTCCACGTCGTTTTCGTAAACACGTCTCTCACTCATTTGTGAATGGGTTTTTGTGTTGTGTTTTATAGGGTGAGCTAACGTTTTCATCTTATCTACCGTTGGATTAGAAGCTATGTTAATTAGATGATGATAGAAATTACGTATTATATTGTTGTTTTATCTTACTAATTGTCAATCAATCCTCCCCCGGTATCATACTCCCTCCGATCCTAGAGAAGATTATTTTTTCATGTTTGTTGAATAAATGTTGTATTTAGTTAATATTATAGTCTATATTCATTCATTATCCAATATAATAGGTCAGACTCCGGAGGGAGTAACTTCTTACAAAAACCTTCTTAAATTTGCATATATGGTTGAGAATAGGTCAGACCAGCTTACAGGGACCTACGGTCTGAACAGTTTAGACCTGACCTGTTTATGAAAAAAATATTAGGCTTAGGCTTTTGAAAAAGACTATTTAAGTAAATAGGTCAGGATTAGGCTATCAAAAAAGCCTACGAAGCCTGATAGGGCGACCTATTTATGCATATTATTAAAATTTATTGTTTATTTATATTAAAATATAATTTATATTAAATATAAAAATCAAGAAAAAAACTCAAATAATAGACATTTTGAATAGGCTTTAAGGCCATATAGTGAAATAAGCTTTTAAGGTCTTATAGTGGTAGATAGGCCTTACATGGAATAGGTTGTAAGGCCCATTTGACCTATTTAAAAGTAGTTAAAATTGAATATTTAATGACTTCAATATAAAGTAGGCTTGTAAATAGCTTCTAGGCTAGACCAGGCCAAAAAAATAGGCCTATGAAAGGCCATAAGTCAGGCTCAGGCTTGCAAAAAAGTTCATAGACCAGGCTTAGATCTATCAAAGTCTGACTTCGCCTGACTTATCCCCATATGTCTCTCATAGGCCTATCATCGGGCAAAAAATCAATATGAGATTTTTCTCATATTGGTCTTTTTATCAAGTGGCTCCGTTAAAACTAATGATATTTCTATTTGGCGTTGACGTGTCAAGGCTTGTTGGCATATCACTAATGCCACATCATCAAGGGGTCAAAAGACCGAATAAAAAGAGTTGATGATTATTATTATATTTTCCATTCATCCTTAATCTCACCTCATTTTTTACAAAAAAAAACCCCTTATCTCTTTGTCTTTTTTCTCTCACCACATTACCGTCTACCACCAACAACCCACTGTTTACCACCAACAAATCGTTGTCCATCGTTTACAATTGAAACAAAACTGCCATCATTGTTCTGCAACCGTCATCATCTTCCTCCTCACCTCACCATTTACATTTTGTCGTCTACCACCAACAACTCTCTGTATACCACTAATGAATTGTTGTTCACCGTTTACAATTGAAACGAAACGGTCATCATCGTTCTGCAACCGTCATCATCTTCCTCTTTGCCTCATCGTAATCATCCATTATAGAAGGTACAATTCTCACTTTCTTTGTATTTATGACACTAAGTTTTAGTGCTAAAAATAACCATTATATCTAAAATGATCTAAATATTGGGTTTAATATGTTGAGTTTGACTGGATTTACAAGTGAAAGATTAAATTTTTGTGACATTTATTGTTGATACGAGAATGATTATAGTCTTTCAGCATGTTCTTTATCTAATTTGTGTGATATTATAGTTTTGGATGGTATTCATTTGTTTGCATTTGCATGTTTTTATGATGTATTATTTTAGGTTAAAGTTGTTTATGTTATGATTTGGTCTTATTTTTTAGAAGATTATGATGAATGTGTGTATACGACTGCTTATGTATCATGGAAGGACGTTTGTAAGAAATGGAAAGGGTAATCGTAAATGCGAAGGGAGTCAAAGGTATGTTTAGGAATACCTAATCCAAGACCTCATTTTTTACTTTGATCTTAAAAAATGGTTATGAAATGTGGAAATTATGGGAATGTGTCCAAAATACGGTGGATGAGGAAATAAGTTGGAGAAGATTATGATTTGGAACTGAGGCCTCTAGCTAACGTTAACGACATTAACAACATGGTTGACGCAATAAATAAATATGGATAAGAAATGCAAAAGCTCGAAGAAGCAATTTCGGTTGCAACCTAGACATGTACATATAACGTATCCGTAAAGCTAGAGGAAGGATGATAACATGCAAGTCTTGATGAATTTGTTAGAGAAGTTCAAACACGTATTCATACATATACATATAGAGTTGACATAGAGCGAGAGAATGCTTCTAAACAAGAGTCTCATGTAAGGTAAGAAGTTCTTGAACAGGCTCTTAAGTAACAAAATGAAATGCTAGATGATTATGATTTTCCATGTTCTGACTAGTTAATCCAACAAAAGTCTACATTGGTTGAAGAACTTTCTAAGATGACAAAAGAGGTTAAATGTAACGGGAAGAAGAAAGTGAAAAATATCCTTACGTCATTATGATGTGGTCATCTTTGGGTTTGTTGGTTCGAATTTGTTCCGAAAGATCTAGAAATTCTGCTTCTGGGTTTTGATCTGCTTGAAAGAGCTTTGGCTTTATGATCAGAACACTTTTCTGTATTTCAAGTTGTTCGACGGCTGCTGATGCTTGTCGTTATCGTGGTTTTGTCATCGTGAGTTCTTGGTGTGTGGATCTGTTTCAGTGTTGGCGGTCGAGTTCATTCATCAGTTATCAAGATCTTGGTTCACTGCTCTTAAATGTTCACACGCCATTTTTTATTTTTTTTTCGCAATTTGGTTCTGTGCCCATATGCTGATTTTATGGAATGTGCATGTAGTGTGTAGTTATTTGCTCCGAATTTGGATTTGTCTTTACCCCTCAGGCTCATTTGTATTACCCTTTTGGGTTTATTTAAACACTTATAGTGTTATTTATTTTTTTCTTTCATTGGGTCAAGATTATGTTCGTCAATCTTTTGTAATCTTCCTTTTATTTTAACTTACTTAAGATGTTGCAGATGTTCAACTACTGCTCACCGTTTAAATAAAATAACATATTATTATTCAAGACTCCATTTCAACATCAACCATTTAAACAACAATGTGTTTCTTCCCTATGGTCCATTATAGCTTTCACTTTTCAATATTGGCAAAACATATAAAGTAAAAGGACAAGTTTTCAGGAACACCCTTTAAAGAGCTATACCCGATCCACCACTGCAGACATGTCCAAAATACATTAAAATAATAGGATTAAGTTGAAATGACAAAAAGGAAAAGTAATACTAAATAAAATGTAGAAAGAAAAAGAAAAACATTACTTTCTCCACTCTCTCTCTCTCTCTCTCTCTCTCTCTCTCTCTCTCTCGTCCTCTGTCTCCCTTCACCAACCCAACTATGAACTCTATCCACCATCGATCTCTGTCAATTCACCATAGAATCAAAACCCACTGTTCACACTCACCTTCAATTTCCTCTTTGTTGGTTTCCTAAATACCGTCAGATCCAAACCCGCTGTCGATCTCTTCTCAGCCATAATCGCATTCCGTCATCGTTCTCTTAATCTTTTTTGCTCAAAAGTTAATCTCTATATTGATGGTGAATTTTTTCATATAACCTATTTTAAATTGTTTATTATTATTTATGGTGTGAATGTTTATTAACATATGCTGGATAATGATTTTGGGACTCTTTTAACGATTAGTTGTGTATTTATTTTTCATTGTTACATATTAATTTGATTTAACTAGTTGGAAGAACAAAAAAGTTGAACAATTACTTCAAACTACGTTTACAAAAATCTCAAATCTTATGCAAAAAATTGCAACTTTCAAATGAATTTGTTATCTGTAATATTTTCATCATGAGCACTAAATGATATCTTAAAAGTGTTTATAAATACTTTGTATTTTATCTCTTCTCTAAATTATTGAAAGAATTTTTTTTATTTGTCTAGAAATTGTTGCTTTGTTTGTGGTTTGTACTTTTGTTTTTGGTAGCAAATTATTGTAGAATTATGTTAAATTATTTCATTATTGAGTTTGCCATTTACTGTGAAGAATTGTGTTGCTTTTGTAGCAATGTTTATTATCATAATGACAAATGCTTGAATTTTGGAGAAAAAAAGTGTGGTTACGTTTTTGTTACAATATGTTTAATTGCATGTAACTAGTTTTGAGAACAAGTGTTTGTGTTTGTTATAATTTTTGTTCATATAAATTGTTTATGTATATGACAAATATGGTCAACACCATAAACAAAAACAAACAAAAAAGGGATGCTGGTGCCGGTGTCGGTGTAAGTACACTTTAATTGATTAGACGTTTAATGTGTATGTAATTATTTGTGCTTTATGTTTTTAATGAATGACTAATGTTAATTTTTTAGCTACAGATAAAGAATCAATTGAGCTGCACTGATTGGTTGATATAGATTAACAAAGAATTGTCTCACGCAAATGAGCAGAATTATGGAAACTCTTCTCCGATATCTCGTGGACATGAAGAACAATATAAGAATGGATAGTAATTTATTGAGGGAATTATTGCATGCATATGTGGGATATAAGTAGCTTAGTATTTAGAGTAGGAGTTATGAAAATTGTCTTTAAACATCCAGCCGTTTGTTTAGCTCTAGGTTTGCCTATTATAGGAGAACCTTTGTCGGAATCGATTGATAGAGACAACATAAATGATTTTTGTCGAGTTTATTGATGTTAAAAGTGTTCATTCATGCTGGTTCTCCTTACAAATGAGGACAACATAAATGATTTTTGTCGAGTTTACATCCTCTTTTTCTTCTGTGTCTTAAATTTTCTGAAAGCATACATGAATTCAACTAAAACTACCTTTTATTCATAACTATCCTTTCTATACGAAGAGTGATCAAAACTATTAAACCAGGCTACTGAAAATAACATTGATAGTGTTCCACACAGACTAAAACACAACCTTTGTGGTTTGAATCTATAATAAATAGAGATGTAATATGAATTTAATTTGAATTATTCTATTGAAATCCGAAGCTTCTATATACAATAGAGACAACTTCATAAAATTCAAAATTTGCTAAACACATATATATGCCAATTTTGATTATTACTCTCATCGCATAGGATTACCATTCTCTTATTTGTTTTGAATTGCAATATATGATTACTTACACCTCTAAAAACTTGATGAATTATAAGCAATATGAACAACATAATAACCTTTTAAAAAATGAACGATACAATAAACAATAGCTAAATATAAAATAGGTTTGAAACGAGATACACTTACGGTTTGGTGGTGAGAAATTTCCATGACTGCTGAAACCGAAAAAAGAAACAAGAGAAGTGAAGGATGATGTGGTGATTTGGATAACTGGTGTGGTTATTTAAAGGATTATGATTGTTATATATAAAAAACAAAAACAAAGTTTGTTATTTACCAACACAATTACAATTTTGGTACTTACTCAATTACAAAAAAACACAAAATTTGTTACTCAAATATAGAAAACCTTGGAAAAGTCCTGAAATCATAGACAATCGTTCTAATACTCCCCCTTTTTGCTGCTAAAACCTAAAATGACAGAAAAACATGATAAGAATAACGTATTATGACCTGTCATCAAACCACCACAACCTAAACAACAGTAACAACAATAATAATCATGTTAATATTACAAAAATATATGAGCATCATCCAATGGAGTAGAAAATAAACTAAAATAATAAAAGGCTATTATTCTTGACAGTTGACAACATATTTATCATCCTTGAATACAAAATAATGACTACTCATGTGGCAAACTGATAGAAGGCATCGTTTAATACAACATCATCCAATAATAATGAATGAATGTCGACTATTATTATGTATATCTAGCCACAAAATAATCAAGTATATAGAATGCATCTTCAGTTTTACAGTTTTGATGTTTCAATCGTTCGAGATTAACATAATGAATATTCTTTTTGTTTTAATCCTATGAAAAGAAAACATTTGCATCAGGATAGCATTCTCGATTTAATAAACATCTGCGATTTGAGCAACTTCGGAAACCAAATTTCAAAACACAAACAATCCTAAATGAAAGCCGTTAAACAAAGAAATTGAAGAACTAATTTGTGATAGATCTCACCTTCAACTGAGAATTAGCAATAAATACATTCTAGTGATTGAGAGAGTGAGTTTTTGACGAGAGTGAGACAACGCGACGAAGACCTCGAGCGTCAAATACTGAAAAAACAAAGAGAATGGGGAGACCGACCATGAGGGTGGAGACAAATCGAGCGGTTGTCGCCGGTGACGGTGATTTTTCGTTGTCAAGGTTGAAGGAAAAAGAGGAAATACAAATTAGCGGGAGAATGAAGAGATAGTGAGGGAAGATATTTTTTTAAATTTTAAATTTTAATTGCCACATGGTGGTGGGATGTATATCAACGATTTGCCACATATGGTGTATTGATGTTGAAAGTGAAAAAGAAACAAAAAAAAGCTTGTACTTATCTTCGTTAACAACCATTCATTTTTTGACTAAGAATAGAAAAGGTTTTCTTGAATTGGGTAGCACCATGATTCTTTGGAATCTATGAAAATCTAATCGGGTGGATAAAAGCTCAACTAAACATTTTTTTTTTATCAAATGGAAATAAAATAAACAAACTAAACAACTACGCAACAACACTTCTTACATCATCCATCAAACTTGAATTAAGAGAAGAACAAGGAATTTTCCCTAAAAAAGCAAAGAATTTCTAAGGAAATTATGGTAAGAGTTTGAAAATATAATTTAAGAAATGGAATTCAAATCTCAATTGAGACTGTTGTAAAATGCCCTTCACAAAAAATGGAAGACACTATCAGTGGAGCCAGAATGAATCAGTAGATAGTTGAGTTGAACATATATATATTCGCAACGTTTTTTATGACTCAAATTACATATTCATATGTTCATAAAAAAAAAAAAAAGATATATATATTTATACACGGTACTGGACTAGATAGCCAATTACTTCCCAACTCCTTTATATTTACATAGTTATATCCATTAAAAAAACTCTATATAGTTATATAAAAAATATATTTTAAACTAAGAATTTGATCAAAATTAGAACAGAAAAAGTATATTATAACTGTTTTTAAAATAAATTTAATAAATTATAATTTTATCATTAACGAGCAATCAAAAGACAAAAGGGAAAGAAAAATTATTAATTAATAACGATGTCATTAATAAACCCAAGAACGCTTAGAGAAGATGACACGAGTCTCTTTTAGCTTAATCAAGGTAAATCCAGCCAGCGTTAAAACTCTTAGGGAGAACTTATCGTACATTTGGGTCTCACAATGCTCGAGGGATTAGTCATCGCAGTTGCGCATGGAGAATACTCAGTTTTACAACCAAAAAAATGTCATTAATAAAACATTTTATCGAATGAGATTAGTATAATGTCCTTAAAGTTGCAAAATCAAACACTTATCATTTTTTTTTTTTGACAAATCAAACACTTATCATTGAAATGGCGATTTTTCTGTCCAAAAAAAAAAAATTGAAATGGCGATTTTGTGACTCATTAAAAAACTATAAAGTCTAAGTTCCCTATAAAATATACATGCATTTTTTAATTTTTTTTTTTTTGGTCTTACATGCATTTTTTAATATTAGGCTAGAATTGAGTTATTCTTCCTTTCTTCATCCCATTTAACAGGGTTTGCGTTATTAAGTAGTGGAAGAACATTACGTAAAAAAAAAAGTGGTGGAACAACATCCTACAATTTTCTACATTTCTTTCACAAGCCAAAATTAGCCCTTTTTTTGACAAATTCTCCAAAATTAGTTCATATACACACACATATTTATATTATTAAATAATTTATTTTGAAATAACAAATATGCCCAAGTTGGATAAAAGACCATCAAGCTATTGCATTGTCATAATGGTGGGACCTGCATGAAATAAGACCGTCCTATATGGGCATGGAATTTATCCATTTTGATTGTGGACCAATAACTCTTTTTTTTTTTATCAATGTTTCTTGTTTCTTTCAATCCTATCTGAAGATAAAGTCGGACCTTATCATTGCCAAATTCTCTTTTTTATCAACAAAATGGACTTAAAGACGAAACTTGATGCCACGGTATCTATGAACATGAAGAAAAGTTGCTACATGCTTGCTTACTTTAATTTTATTCACTTGCTAAATTAGTTCAGATTTATGAAGCACGGACACTCTTCGGATTAGGCGTATTCTGGTGTCGGATACGTGACACGACACCAACACTTGTAATTACACTGAATTATGTGATTTTTTCAAATTATTAATTATGTCGGCGTGTCAGTGTCTGTGTCGTGTCCGGAGTTCGTGTCTGTATCCGTGCTTTGTAGGTTCACATGCTCAAGAGTAAAAGGAAATGACAAAGACAATGATTATGATGTGTTAATTAAATTCTTAGTCGATTAATATAAGCGAGTACAAGTGGGTGTGTAAGCATAAGTAGATGTGAGAATAGGCTAACTCGAACTACTTATATCAATATGCCTTTAGGCTAGCTCGACTAATAATAGAGAATTTCTTAGTCGATCTACTTATTTGGTTTCCACTACTAATGATGATTTTATCAATCAGTTAATCCTTAGTGGTACTAGGAAGGCTCTTTGTTGCACCTATTTGAGTTTTTCTAACACTTGTAATACCGTACGTGTTAAAGAAATTAAATGTAGCAATTTTTTTTTTTATTAAAAACAACAATTTATTAAAGAGTTATATTTTAATATACAGTACATAAATTCTAATACAAATTTATTATTTTGAACTTCTTAACACGTGCAAATTTGCACATGATCGAAAAACCTATTTAATATAGTAGAAAGATGTTAAGTCATTGTGTAAAAAGCTCGAGCAGCTGCATGCGAATAATATATTAATTAACAAAATGTATTTGATAAAGTTGTTAACCTTGATACATCATGAAGGAACTTTGTTCGCAAATCATTTGATTATTTTCTAAGGAATTATAAATCAACTCTCTTTCTTTTCTTTTATTTGATAAAAAACTGCTCTACCTTTATGTGACAGAAACAAAAATAATTAACCATGAATTTACAACAATTTGGAAAGTGTTTTATGGAGCTATCAAAAGGTGTAGGATAGATGAAACCAAAGGAATGCACCAAGGTAGATGGAAACCAAAGTAACATGATAACTATAAAACTCTATGCTTATAATTTATGTCTAAATCAAGCATGCTCCAGTTAAATCACTACAAGAAAATGGTGTTTTAGATTCAGCAGAAAAATGGATGCTAAAAGGCTAATTATGGATGCTAACAACCTTTTAGCATCCGTATAGAGTCCAATAAATTGACGACAGTAAAAGCTTGGATGCTAAACACTAGCATCCAACTGACGCTAAAATAGCATCTACAAAAATGGACGCTAAAATTGAAGCTAAAGGCATATTAAAAGTGTATATTATGCAGACGCTACTTAGCATCTATAAAAGTGGACGCTAAAAGTTAGGCAAAATTTAACATCAGCATCAACATATGTGGATGCTAAGATCAAATTTAAAAAACTACATTCTTTCAAAATTAGAGTTCGAAATTGTGGATGCTAAAATTAGTGTACGCATAAAAATTTAGTTCAATTACACTAATTAACCTGAATACATATGACTATTTTTTGTTGGTTAACTATCCTTAATCAGACTTACAAAATTATATTTATGACTAAATAATATAATATTATAGAAATTAAAATAAGACATGAAACTGAGGCATCCAAATATAAAGAACATACATAATGAAGTCTTAACCATAAAATTAGTAGA
>Ga0315914_1004137_pt1 | contig 21737 bp, 9 predicted proteins | sample MpolenodulesMG_FD_203920 | JGI IMG/M metagenome (GOLD analysis project Ga0315914, IMG submission 203920) | Medicago polymorpha root nodule microbial communities from Los Angeles, California, United States - elongated nodules | ecosystem: Host-associated > Plants > Roots > Nodule | place: USA...
TATACTTTCCTTTTCGTTGTACTATATAATATTTATAATGTTGTTTCTAAAATTATAAACAAATAGTTGTTGAATAGTGTTGTTTGCTATATGTATAGTGTTGTTTGCATATTGTAAATGTTTGATGAAATTTTCGATGATATTAGAGTCCTCTCTTGGTGTTGGAGTTTAAATAGATTAAAGGTTCCTCTTGTTTGTTTTCTGAATGGTGTTGGGAAGCTTAATATTGTTTGAGAAGGTAGCTAGTTGTGTGGCAGTGGTGTTTATTTAGCAACCAACCTGTGGTTGTAACGGCTGGATTATACTTTGTCCTTAATGGGTTTTTAGTGTTTTTTGGATGCTACTGTTGTGATCTTCCTAGGAACGGGTTATAATGGGGTGTGGCTGAACTTTGTTCGGCTGCTTGTGTTTGGTTTGTTTGTTCTGGTGGTGAATTTCTTTTGGCTGAGCTTTGGTTTGTTTTTGCTGCGTTTTCCACAGTATTTAAGATTCAGGTGTTCCGTCTATACACACGTGTTTGTGTAGTGTTTTATTTTGTGTGTTGGTTCTGTGTGTCTTGTGCAGATATAGCAACTAATAAATTTTGGCTGTTAAAAGAAACATTATTTTTTTTAAGGAAACAAAGTTCATTATATTCATTTTTGCTGTAAAAAAAAAAGTATTAATCATAACAATCTTAAAACAATTGGGGACACGTATTTTTACCCTACATGATTTTAGAAACACCGGCAAGAAAGAGTATTTATTTTTATAATTTTGATATCTCATATTCAAAAAAGGGATAGATAATAGATGAGTTTTTTTATTGACACTTACTAATACAATTATTATTATTATTATTATTAATAATATATTCTTGTATGAGTGGATCGTTGATCCTTTGGAGTGTCTAGATTGAAATTAGTTTTATTCATGTTATCTTGCGTTCTACTTGGCTCTCACCTTTTTCCTCTATTTGCTCTGTAGTTATGGATTTTGAGTAACCTCATTTACTCGTTATTTAATATCATATATTCTATTCTACTTTTAAAAAAAATGTCAAAGGGTTAGGGATGTGTGTGGAAACAACATCTTACGACATTAGTTTTGTTAGATTATAAGTTATTGAATACTCTAGATTCCTAAGTAAGTTAGTAATTCATTAGATTTTATTGTATATTTTCTTGTGATCCTTATTATCTTGGTTTGGTCTTTGATGATTGAATTGGTTTGCACACTACAACAATTTGGACTTTGCCACTCTCTCAGTTTGTTTATTTTCTCCACTGTATTTGGCTATTTGCAAGGTATGGCTCTCGTAGGAATAGGCATGCCAATCTTGGATGAGAAAATAATTCTTACAAATTTTGTTTTGAGGCCTTCATTTTTCTTTTTTAATATTAGTCTGTTGAAAAAGAAGAGGTGGTATCTTTTGATTGAAAAAAAGTTATTGTGAAATACTGTGTTAGTTTCCAAATATAGGAGTGGGTGGATCTTTCTACCATTCTATGTAGAATGAAATATTTCTTTTCCACGTTGATTTGATGAATATTTAGGATGGGTTTCTGGAAGGGATTGAGGTGGATTGGTTTGTGGGGTGAAAGAATAATAATATGAAAATATTATTTTCACTTCCTTTTTTCATGAGGTGTGAATGATATTAAAGCCATCCTTTGATGTTTTGAAATTTCATTTCACATTATTTTTTTGGTTGCAAAATTTGGAGTTGGGTTGGACTGTTAGGAAGTAAAACTTTATATGGTGGAAACGTTTCTTTACAGAAGAAAAATCATTTATGAGAAATAGTTTTAAGGGGACATCAATGTTTTGTTGTGTGTGATGTCCTTGAAAGACTCAAAAACTAAACTTCACCTATCTTCTATATAAGATTTCTCTTTAACTGTCTTCTATATGTACAATGTGTGGATAGTTAGAGATTTTTATAGGTATTCTTCGTGATGTCTGTCACTTTCTTTTTAAGGTATTTATGCCTTTTAGATTTAGGACAGGAGGTGACATTTTTCCTTGATCTGACATTCAAATTTTTTACCTTTGTTTTCCATTTGTGTTGTGCCATTAAGTTTTTAGACATGGGAGTGAAATAATTTTCCGTGAAGTTTTTGCTTTCAAGGATATTGATTGGGAATCAAAGGATTTAAAGTGAAGTGAGTAATTTCATACCACATCCAAGGGTATTGGGGGTTCTTTCTAACCTTCTCAAGTTCAAGGGAGTCTAGTCACCGGACATTGCAAAGAAGAGTTCGAGGGAAGAGCTTCAAGTATTGCATGGGTGGTTGAAGATTTGAATACATGAAGAAACACTAATTTCAAAGGGTATTTGAAGATTGAGGGCTATGGTTGCATAGGAATTGAAAATTAGGGTAATTTGAGTTTCTTGTAATCACAACATTGTAATCAAACACTCAATTCTAGCGGAAATCCTTGGTAGAGATGTTTTCTAACAAGAAGAGTAGACGTACCCCGAACCAAGGACGAAAGGGGGGACTACGTACTATAAAGCTCGGTGTCGTTTCTCTTCCGTTTCCTCTTTTACTTTGTCTAATTTGAGTATATGATTGTTTGATGATTGTTTAGAATTGATTTGAATGTGATCTAGTTGAATTTGATCTAGTTTCAATTTGTTAACCTTGACTTAATTCCTTGAAATAGGTTTTCCTTTAATCCACATTGATCACATTTGAATTCAATCAAGTCTCAGTTCATCAAACATATATTTTGTGTTCATTAGTTATAGCTCATTTTATGGCTCTTAGGTTTGGTTTGAGAATTGTCATGTTTTGTATATTGTGTGCGAATTATTAATCATTGATTGTATTAAGATTTAGCATTTGAATCTCTCAATTCAATGGTAAATCTTATCGTGTATTACATTGTATTTGTCATTGTTATCATTCCGAGCACAAATCCAATAAGTCAATTTGTTTTCAAACTCACTTTCGCTAAAAACTCGATAAATTTTGTAAAACGTTATTCACCCTCCCTCTAGCGCGTATTCTATCTTGCCATATAAACCAACACCATGCATCGACGACTTTAGATCGCCATACCGATGGTTCATATTGGAAATTTGGTTGGAGTCTCACTCATCTCTATCTATCTCTTCCAAATATAAATATCCACCTCCGTCCACTACAATCTTCCTTCCTCCTACCATCCAACACCTTGGTATATAGATGTATCTTAGACCTCACAACATCAAACCCTCCTATAGGGATGTAAAAAAAATTGTGGATATTAGATCAACGATGAACGTGCCGTTGACAACTTTATATCACCTCACTGGTGGTTCATGTTGCTTTCTCGTCCTCGTCGCCTACCCTTCTACGGAGGTGGTTCTTCACTAAGAGTAAGAAACTTTCCCTTTTCGACGGTCCAATCCCCAACCCGTTTTCCCAACCTTTTAGTGTCATCTACTTCATGATTGTCGTTACATTACAAGGTGTGCCAAGGTCTAAATCTGGTGATGCATCTGGATCTATCAGAATTTGGATGGTTGGTGTTGGTTCTGTGTTCTCTCTTCTCGTATTTGGTATTCCATTGTGCGTGTTGGAAGGTGAGGTATCTTGCATTAGTGCTACTGATTATGTGTGTTCATGTTCCAAAATTCTTTGATTATTTTTCTGATATGTTGAGTTATGCAGGTTTCCAAGGATAAGGTTCCAAATTGGTGTTTTTTCAATATTGGTTCCAGTCATTGTGTCTGATTTAATATCCTTGTCATTCGTGTTTTAAAATGGACTGATTAAGATCGAAAAAACGATATTTCTTGTTGTCATGGTTGGAGGGAGTTGTTGTTTTTTTGAGTCTTTCTATGTCGACAGTCAAACCATTTGTGTTGACATATATTTTAGTGTGGATTTAGTTGTTTATGTTTTATGCCCCCCCTCTTCCCTTTTTTGACGGTCCAATCCCCAACCCTTTTTTCCAACCAATTAGTGTCATCTTCTTCATGATTGTCATTACATTACAAGGTGTGCAAAGGTTTGAGTATTTGGTGATGCATCCGGATCTTTCAGAACTTGGATGGTTGATAGTGGTTATGTATTTTCTCTTCTCGTATTTGGTACTGCCTTATGCGTGTTGGAAGGTGAGGTATCTTGCATTAGCGATACTGTTTATGTGTGTTTATGTTCCAAAATTCTCTTAATATTTTTCTAATTTGTTGAGATATGCAGGTTTCCAAGGATAAGGTTCGACATTGGTGTTGTTTCAATATTGGTTCTAGTCCTTGTGTCTGATTTAATATCCTTGTTATTTGTATGATTTAAAAGGGAGTGACTAGGATTGAAAAAACGGTATTTCTTGTTGTCGTTGCTGGACAGAGTTGTCTTTTTTTAAGTCTTTCTGTGTTGATAGTCAAACCATTTGAGTTGACATATATTTTAGTGTGGATTTAGTTGTTTAGGTTTTATGCCCCCCTCCCTTTTTCGACGGTCTAATCCCCAACCGGTTTTCCCAATCTCTTAGTGTCATCTTCCTTATGATTGTCATTACATTAGAAGGTGTGCAAAGGTTTGAGTATCTGGTGATGCATCCGGATCTTTCAAAACTTGGATGGTTGGTGGTGGTTCTATACTCTCTCTTCACGTATTTGGTTCTTCTCTGTGCATGTTGGAAGGTGAGGTATCTTGCATTAGTGCTATTGGTTATGTGTGTTTATGTTCCAAAATTCTCTTATTATTTTTCTGATCTGTTGAGATATGCAGGTTTCCAGGGATAAGGTTTGACATTGGTGTTGTTTCAATGCTGGTTCAAGTCCTTGTTTCTGATTTAAAGTCCTTGTCAATCGTATGATTTCAAAGGGAGTGATTGGGATTGAAAAATAATATTTCTTGTTGTCATTGCTGGAGGGAGTTGTTGTTTTTTGAGTCTTTCTGTGTTGACAATCAACCTTTTGGGTTGACATAAATTTTTGTGTCGATTTAGTTGTTTATGTTTTATGCTCCCCCCAAATATATAGTTTGGATATTTTATATTCTCTTTAATGTCATTATATTCTTAACTTACAAAAAAAAAAAAAAAAACTAACGAAAAATTTCTCTTCCCTATTTATTTATTTATTTTGTAAAGACAAGATAGATTATGATAATCTTCATATCGAAATTTGAACCCAAAACCATATTATTAGCTTTGAAAAGTAATACTACACCAATTTTTTACATAACAAATATGCACATATATTTTCTCAAAATTTAGACCTAATATAAATGTCGTTTTGTTTATATAATAATTCGTAGGGAGTAAGATATTACCCATATTTGTGTCATCTCCAGTCCTCCGACGAGTTCTCCTTGCATTTGCCATCGCCTAAGATGAAGAAATACAAAATCACAAAAAGAAAAATATTTTTTTAGCCAGACAATTCGTAAACATCCACTAAAGACTGTAGGACAAGTAGTAATGATAAAACTATGATTAATATATTGATTAGAATTTTTTGTATAATCGTTTATGTAGAAATTGTGCTCGTGACAATATTAATAATAAAAATCAGTTAAGGATAAAGAAAGGGATGTAAACCTTGGCAAAATCCATAGGAGAACTTTCAATGACATCATCATCATTTTCCTCTAAATCAATCAAGGGATGAAGCGGTTCAGAGGATCCCTCTCCTAGTGAAGGCTTTCTAGGAGGAAAAGTCTCATTTCGTCCTCGGATATTATTTTTGAAATTCAGAAAACTCATATTTCAGTAGTTAAATCCTACAAATTGAAGAGAACTAAGGAGGTCAATTACCATTCAATCAATGTAATGATTTAAATAAATAAAAAATTGAGAGTGAATGAGAAGAGGAATATGTAGGAAACAACAGTGTGAGAAACCATACACTAAAGTGAGATTTGAGAGAGAAATTAGAATGACTGTGAGAAATGGAGAGAGAATGATAAATAGGGACAAAAACCATTGATGACACTAAAATTGATGTTGTTGTTATTATTATTATTATTATTTAAAAGTTGTTGTTGATTTTCTATTATTACTATGGAAATAGTTACAAATTTAAATTATTTATTATTCTTCCATATATCTAAAGTCAAATTAAAGTAAAGCTTATTATTTTTATTGATATTCTTCTATTAAATATTTATTTTTCTGTTGAATATCAGATTATTAGGGCCCACTTTTCTAGAGAACAACAATACTTATCTTTTATTGATGATATAGGAAAATATTTATTATTTACTCTTTTTTAGCAAAAGAAATGGTCGAAAATCTTGTTTTTATTGTAAAAGAATAAAAGAAAATCAAAAGGGTCCAAAAGCTTTTTTATGTAATTAATATCTGACATGCTAATTATGTTATCATAATTTTTTTAGTAAATTACACTCTTCTCCCTTCATAGATGCTTGATTTACACTCCCCTCCACTCTTATGTTCAAATATACACTTATCTCCCTTCTTATTCAAAACATATTAGAATACATTTCACCTTCATCCCCTAAGAGAAGCTTGAATTACATCCCACTCCTCTATATGTTGAAATCTACACATTACTCCCTCAATATATATTTTTTATTTCCAATAATCTAGAAACGAAAAAAATTAATCTAATACACTTTGTTATCATAAATTTATTTTGTACTTTGAGACCAATTTAAATGTTTTTTTTTTGACAAAAGACCAATTTAAATGTTAGCATCTTTTCATAAAATTTGGTATCTTTTTTCTATGTGATTGGCGTATGCTTTTCACCCTTGTTTTTTATTTTATTTTTTATTATTGTTACATTCTAAGTTAAAATTATATTTTGATCGAAACACTTCTTATTTTATATTTTGATTTAAAGTTCAGAGCAACTGCGAGATTCATTCGAAGAAAAAAAATTCAATTTATGAAAACTGTCATATGATGAGTATCCAAGAAACTTTTAAGAAAAGCAATTATTGTCTCTTCAACACCACTGATTCAACATTTAAGAAGAAACTTGAGGAAGAAGTTTCGTGAAAGTTAAAAGACACATGACATACATGCAATTTAGAACTTACTATTTGTTTGGTTGCCCAGTGTGACTCCCAAAACGTGAGTTTACTCCTTCAAAATCAATTTTATTGTGTTTGGTTCTTCTACACTTTGCTGCCAGCATGCGTTTTACTTTTCAGAATCAATTTTGGATGAAGCTCAAATTCCTAGCTTCTTGAAATCAATTATCTCACAGTGGGTTTTGCTCCATCAATTTCTCTCTTTTTCCCTTGAATTTAATTGTCTTTCACATAACTCATAAATTTTATTTTCACACATGTTAAAACTCATTTTGGTCTTTCACACATCGAAAAGCAATTCTAATGCAAAATATCCAAACACCAGTTTTCATAAAAATCACTTCTATTTTGAAGTATCCAAACATATTTACTTTATATTCAACTCACTTTTAACCAAAATCAATTCTACAAAATCAATTTTATCAAAATCAATTCTCGCAACCGCACAACCAAACACACACTTAGTTTATCATTTATCTTTTTTTTAATGGTAAAATTATATATATAGCAGGATACAAGAATCCATCAATGACATCAAGTCTAATTGCCAAACTGCTACACCTCCAATGCCTTTGTCAACTCCTGCATAACAGACCCCCTATTTAGATGTGGGGAAAATCCCAATCAACATATTAGAGTAAAGGGGCCATGATATAACATAATTACAGAAATACAATATGCACAACACTCATGCATTGTAATTAGCATCAAAATAAACATTCAACATACAAAGTACAATGATTCATAATTAGCGTAACAAATGCAGACTCTATATGTGTGGTACAACCTCCATCAACCTATTTGTAGCGGCCTAAAAATTCGAGGGTTGCTCAAAAAACGTGAAGTCGCCATCAAAGTTTATTAAAGTAGGGAAAACATTGGAAAAATCCTTTAAAACGAAAAATAGTCTTTGAAACCATATTTTAGGTTCGGGAGTCGATTATGCGTAGGAAAGGTATTAGCACCCTACGACATCCTTTAAAAAACGGTTACCTCTAGTTAATTGAGCAAAATTTTTGTTAACTTTAATTTATATAATATTTATTTCTCCTTATTATTAAATGCGTATAAAACACTACTAGAAAAAGCAAAATTAGCGAGGGAAATTAGTGACGGAAAAAATGAAATTCCTCACAAATTCCTTGGTCACAAAATTTAGTGACGGAATTAGAGAGGGATTTCACGTTTTCCCTCACTAAATATCCCCCACTAATTTTTTCTTTTTTAGTAGTGAAAATTAAACATTGAACTCAAATGTAGTGTATTTATTTAGAGAGAAAAAATGTTTTGTTATTATTGTGCTTGACAAGAGTAGGATCTTGCTCCTACGTATATGCAGGTGCGATGGAGAAATCAAAGCTACGTAGTTCTGGGGTAGAAAATGTTTGTTTGTTTGTTGTTTTTTAGAGAAAATGTTATTGTTGCAAAAAAGTTGATATTGTCTGGTGTTTGTTGTGAGTTTGTTTGATTGTATTGATTGAAGTTTGCGATGATAAAACTAAAAGAGGATTCAACGCGATCATCAAATTAAGATCTTGCAATGACGAAACCAAAACAGGATTTGGAATAGTCATTGAGTTTGATATTTTTTATGATGATAAAAATCATAAGAAAATTTGACGGGTCATCGATTTCAAATTTTTTTTATGAGTAAATCAAATGAGGATTTGATGTGGTCATCGACTTTGAGATTTTTGCAATGAGTTTGGTTTGCCTAAATTATTTTTTTGTCCGGTCTTTTTAGAGGTTTAAAGATAAAGTTATGTAAAACCAAAATAATAATTAAAAAAAAATGTCAAAATAGGATAAGTGAGTTGGGCGCCCAACTCAGTCTGCTTGTTTCGTTTCTTTTTAAAATGATGATGATGATTAAATAACAAAACACAAATAAGAAATAAAGACTTTGAGTAAATGGTTACTTTAGTCCCTGACTCTACACCTGTCACAAAGATCCTTGTCTCAGGATTAACTACAAAGTGGTCCTTGAATGTACACTTCCGTTATCACTTTAGTCCTTGGCATTAAATAATTTTGTTAAATGATGACGTGGCAAAGGTTTTATGTTGACAAGGGGTATGAGATGTCACAGGGGCTAAAGTGAAAGTAAAAAATTGCCACTTTGGTCCCTGAACTGAAAATCAATATCCCTTAATCGAAAATCAATATCGTCGAACTCGTCCAAACGAAGTGTTGCTCTTCATCAAGAATTGGGTCATCTTCCTTGATGAAGTTGTTATGTGGTTGCGGGAGACTTGTTGTTAGGTCCTTGACTGTGCATACTTACTATTAGTTAGGTCCCTGACAGTAAACACTTATTGTCACTAAGGTCTCTGACAGTAATAAACACTTACAGGAACAAAGTAGGCCTACTATGATCCTATTTTATATGAATTCTAGCAATATGAAGAATTGTTTCAGGCTTTCAGGTCTGGTTATGAATCACATTTTCCCATAGTTTTTATTTGTATATCTTGAATTCCTTCATGGTTTCTTCTTTTTAATAATATTTATCTGTAACTTCAAATTATAATATTTCATTTTTTATGAAAGATTATTAGCTTCAAGAATACATATTGAACTAAACTTCAATTAATTATTTACAAATATTGTCCTAGTATATTTATCTGAGCATGTGCATTTCTGCAGTATGATTGCAGAACAGAAACTTAAGCCACTTGATTCAACATTTGTTTTTATATTAGCTATTATAATAATCACTGATATAACGTCAAACCTGTGAATTCTTAGCTAATATTTAACGTTTGTTGTCACATTTTTAGGCATGGTTTGTGTTCATGGAATAACAATCATTGCATGGAAGCATGATAAATGTTGTACACATGAAATAGAAGCCATTGCATTGAAGCATGACAAATGTCCTCTTCTTGTAAGTCTTTACTATCAGCGACTTTAGGACAGTAAGTGTTTACTGTCAGTGACCTAACTGATAGTAAGTATGTACAGTTAGGGACGTAATAACAAGTCTCCCGCAATCACAAAACAGTTTCATTGAGGAAGATGTCCCAGTTCTTGACACAGAGCAACACTTTGTTGGGACGGGTTTGAGGATATTGATTTATGGTTTAGGGATATTGATTTTCGGTCAAGGGATCAACATGATCATTTTCTACTTTCACTTTAGTCCATGTGACACCTGGTAACCCTTGGCAGCATAAATCCCACGTCATCAGTTAACAAAATAACTTAATGCCAGAGACTAAAGTGATAACAAAAGTGCACATTCAGGAACTACTTTGTATTTAATCCTGAGTCAGGGACCTTTGTGACAGTGAGGTGCAGAGTCAGGGATCAAAGTGACCATTTACTGAAAGACTTTAAACTGAAAATAAAAGGTGGATGCGGTGGTTAGTTACAGAGAAGAGAAGCAGACTAAAACAAGGAAGAAATAAAGATAAAGCATAGAAAGTGTAAGGGAAAGAAGTGGACCATTGGTGCTGTCGTGGCCATTAAACATGGGTTGGGTGCGGCAGCAGTTAATTTCAAAAGTGAGCAATAACATATGTGGTTTAAATATGGAGCAAAGGATGGTGATAAGAGAGTGACAACAGCGGCTATGGCCCGTGGTAGTGCATGAGGTTCTATGTTGGATTGTGGTGGTGTGGTGTTTGTGGTTCGGTGGTGACAGTGGTGAAAAATGGTGGTGGTAGTTGGACATAAAATGGCGGTGACGACGTTTCATTAGTTTGGGTTATGAGTGATGAATAATGATGGGTTCATGATCACGTTGATGTTGGAAAGATTGAAAATGGTTTGATTTGAGCATTAAAATGGGAATTTAATGAAGAAAAAAAAAGGGATTTCTGGTGCTGGCTGAAGGTTTGTTTTGATTTGAAGAAATCAAGGTTATGGCTAGCTTAAAGATGATGAAGAAGATGAAAGCGGTGTTCTGTTTTGCCTTCTCTACCCCTCTACATATATCCTATATTTCTCTCCAAAACCTCTTTATGTTGATTTCTTTCTCTCCCACAAACTCATTGTTAAGAGTCCCACATCGGATAGGAGATGATATGACAATATGTTTATTATAAGTGGGGGCAATCCTCACCTCACAAACCAGTTTTGTAGGGTTGAGTTAGGCCCAACCACATTTCTAAGACTCCTCCATTTGAATGACAAGTTCTCCCTCTATTTAAAGATGTTGAGACCCTTGGAGCTCAAGCCAAAATTGAAGTTTGGAGTCTTAAGTTGTTAGATGCAAGATGCCATGTGACATCATCTTAGTTGGCTTTGATGATGTCACCTCATTCCTTTTGTAGTAAGACCAGACTGTTCTTATGCATGCTTTAGATCCTTCTCGATAAAACAAATCTCATTTTATGCCCCCTTTTTTAGACATTTTTGGAGGAGATTAAAAATGATGGAAAATAGTAAAATTAAACAAATTAACACTTATTTTTTTGATTTTTGAAATTTGACTAGACAAAATTAGGGTACTACCCTATCGATTGCAAATGATTTCGAAATAGTCCACTCCGCAGAAGGTCGTAGGTAAAACCTACTGCATAAATTCATGATTTTCATACTGATACATATTGTATACCCCTCACAATGGTCGAGCAATCATGTGATCCCCTATCTAACAAATCTGAGGTAAATCCCCCACAATGTTGAGCAACAAAGACTCAAATAATCTCATAGGTTTGAGGTGGATTCTCTCACGATAGTCCACACCCCGCACGTCTCAACTGACTAACACGTACTATGAAACGCATAAGCATACATTGTCCCTTAATATGTGAAAATGCAACTCTTACATATCATTCAATATACATAGTAATAATAACATGCATCAACTCTTACATATCATTCAATATATTTAGTAATAATAACATGCCTCACCATGCATTTCCTATATCTATTCACAAATCATATGAAAGCAAAACAAATCAACATATCATAACCACAATGATGGCATACAATTCCAATTGGGCAAACAAATCCACTCAAGCTATCACATTCACAAATACACCCAATAGCACATAAATCATCAAGATATTTAAGTAACTATGTTGTTTGGACCGAGTGCCCTTACCTGAGCAATACATTCCTTACAACATATCGCTTTACGCTCATAAGCATCTACAGTAGGAACGACTCTAACCGTTTGAGCTAATTATCCCAATAGATAAAATAACTTAGGTGAACATGGGCTCTGAAATTTTCTACCCATCCTAGGTGAAATCTCAACAACGCTTGAAAATACGGTCAACTTTAATATTTTCGAAAACTTAAATAAAATATTTTCCAACACGACATTCGTCTCAAAATTCTTGAAAATACTTTAAGTCCTCTCATGACCATAAAGTTAACTTTGGAGAACTCTCTCTTACCACAAACTTTTCTTTCTAAAATTTAACTGCTCAAAATATTTTGTTCTCAATACAAATCTCAAAATAGCAGTGTTTCTAGAATAATTTCAAATACTTTGGCGACATTGAATGCAATAGTAATTTTTCTTAAAATCACCCAAGTAAATATTTTATCAAATACTTTAAGTCTTCTGAGAGACCTTAAATATTTCAAAACAATTGATAAAATATTTTTTTATGTTCAGATGAATCCCATGTTATTTTCCATTATGAAACATCTTTTCAAAAACCACCGAAAAATTAAGAAAATGATTTTGAAGGATTTTCGACATAGTCTTCTTTGCGTTTATATCATATATCAGAGCCCCTAGTTCAGTCAACCTAATTACATAAATTCACAGACAAAATATTTTCACAACTGAACAGTTCAAACATTTTAAATTCAAACTCTAAAAGTGTCACCAGTCATTTCCAGTGCTAGTTCATACACAAATTACATTTAGAAAATCCCAATAATTAATTCATTCATTGTCAAAATATTACGAACCATAAATCCATTTAAACTGTCTTGTCGAGGCGAATCAACATGGTCTACGAATAAGGAAAAAAATAAAATTCCGAAGCATGCATTTCATTCAATTTACCCAACAAACATATCTAACTAATGATATGCCAAATGAATCAAGAGAAAATAAAGTCACTCTACAATCTCCAAAGTAGCGTCCAGTGAAGCTTTTTCCTGTCTCAAGTTTCCTTAGCATAACTTAGATGCTCCTGGTATTATATATTCAGATAACAAATTAGATAAATCACATAAGATTACCGACTAATTGTTATCACTACTTTAGACAAAAAAAAAAAAAAACTACTTGTTGTATCACAAAATAACATATATAACATTAAGTATATCAACTATCTATATCAAATTTATTTGCATCCTAATAATCTGCAATAATAGTAATAAAATCATATTAGTCTAATTATTGTAAGAGGATATGAATATTAATTTATTCATAATAGTAATAATAAAAAAAAAAACAAATTTAGTCATATCTTAGTAATAATATACCAAGTTATAAATATGGGTCATACCTTCAATTGAAATTTGGAAGAAATACCCTTACGAGGGCCTTATGAGTAACCTTTTTTCCACATGTAGGGCATATATGATGTGCAGTTATTGCAGTTTCAATACACTTCTTGCAAAATATATGGCCACATCTTGTTGTCGTTTCCTCCACAAAAGGAGCCATACATATTGGACATTTAAATCCACGCACTTTTGCAGGCTCAGGGGCTTCCCTAATAGTTTCATCCTGGAAAGAGAATATTCTATATTTTGACATTTGAGGTTTTTACAGAAAAATTACATTAATATTTTAAATTTTGTAAAAATTCATGAAATATCTTAATATATCATCTATCTCTAATCTTAATTAGATTTTGTATTAATATATTTTCCGATAACTACTGCTGCTCAGTGTGTTTAATGTTCAACCATGTAATGAGACAAAAAAATATATATAATGACTTTATTAATTCCATAAAATGACAATTGACAAACAAAATGAGATAGTAAATATTTAGCTAAAACAACAATTAATATAGAACATAAACTGATGTAGCATATAATACAATCTTCAAGGGCTCATTATTAATATGTGGACAAATGCAAATTAAATCAATTTCACTATATATATAATACACCTAACATAAAACAACGAGATAGGAAGCTGGGAAATTTATTACCGCCGCACTGCTACTTCCATTCAAATCTATATAAATGCCATCGATTGGTATGAATATGCAATCTTTCTCATGCATAAAATAAGTTGGCATTGTTTGATTCTCTGCAATAATCACGAATACGACATTTGTTAAAAAAAATGATTACAGCTGGTTCCCATCTAAGAAAAAAGTTTGGGACATGAAATAAGTTGGCATTGTTTTGTTTCTATAATTTTACACGTGGTATTAAAACAATGGATATATAATAGAAGAATTAAAAAAAATGAACAACACTCCGGGAGGGAATCAGGAATTAAAAATAGGGGAAATTAGGTTTTAATGCATAACATATACATGAAATTACAATTAAGGAGAATGTTAAACAGTGTCATCAGGGTATTGATTAAGCAACCAAAAGTAAAAATTTATATTTTCAAGATAAATTTTCTATTTATAGTTTCCTTAACCATTGCTCTGAGGGCACTGGTTAGCAAGACCCATTAATTAAAGTTAATATATCCAAAATTTTAAGAAATTTCATAAATATAAGAAAGATGGAGATTTTTGAGGCTTTTTAGATAATAACGAGACTAAAGTTATTTTTGAATAGTGGAGAAAAAAACACAAATATATGACTAAAAAGTATAATAGCATGTTAATATTAGAAAAATTATAAAAACTTAGAGGATGGTGGTCTCTGTTGGTCCCTTTTCTAGCTCCGTCTCTGATGACACTTGTTATATGTGTAATGTTATATTGATGCTTCTCAACATCAATGTTTTCTTATTCTAAGTTTTTCAGTTATCATTTCTTTTAAATAAGGATTTTCATTTGTCATCAATTATATTTTCAAAATTTCCCAAACAAGTTGCACTTTCCGGTATTAGAATGAAAAGCATTTGGCCTCATATCAAAATAAAACTCCTTACCAACAATTCTAAATTATTATTTCATACATTTGCTAATGAACCCTTTGTTGCGATACATGAATGTGACTTTTTTTTTACACCATCTTGTATGAGCAGATTTTTGATCCCTTCGAGTGTCTAGAAAGACACTAGTTTGGTTCATGTTCTCTTGTTTTCTACTTGGCTTTTACCTTTATCCTTTATTTGCATCATTGGTTTGGATTTTAAGTACTCCTTGTATTCGTTATTTAGTATTATATATAAATATATTTTGATGTTAAAAACTGCCAGAGTGTTATAAACATGTTGAAATTGTGACTCAAAATTGGTGATTATATAAAATTCTATAATTTGTTATTCACAACAATCCGTGAGGCCATTTTCAATATAGTTTATATGTCCCGGTTTTGGATACAACATCAGGCGATTAATTTCCTTTGGTATCTTGATTCTTCAAACAAGGATTAATATATCGTGGCACGATCTGACATATCGTGAGGAAATTTAGTCTGTCCCAGCACACTATTTATTTAATCATTTTGTTGTGAAAATCTTATCAAACATGTTGAAATATGTCTTGAATTATGTCTCACATCGAAGAATATGTAGAAATATTCAAAGATTTGGCCATATAAATAAAAATCTTGTGTGTTAGTATTTCTTGCATCAATAGTTAGTGGATTTTGCTATAGCTGGCGTTACCTCTACTATTCGGTATTTGTAATTATCGATTATAGTGGAATTCTTTTCAATGGCTCTGCCCGTGGATTAGTCAGCACAATGTTGGATACCTAAGTTAAATCCGGATTTATTCAGGTGGGAACGATGACCGGAGGTAAATGTCTGATGATATCGTCATTATGGAGGAGAAGACACATTCTACGTTGCTCCTTGTTTTAGAATATCATATCATCATTGAGGTTGTTGAGCGAAGAGCATATTGCTGCCAATCTCTGGTGTAAACTAGAGAGTGTATACATGACGCAAAGCTTGACCAATAGGTTGCTCTTGAAGCAACGTCGGTTCACTCTGCGTATGCAGGAAGTTATGTTGCTGAGAGAACATCTAGATCAATTGAATTCAATATTATTAGATCTGCGTAATATTGATATTAAGATTGATGATGATGTTGTTACCTTGATTATGTTAGTTTCTTTACCATTGTCATATGAGAACTTTAGGTAGTCTTTCATTAGTGGTAAAGATTCATTGTCTATAAGAAGTTAGATTTTCCCTTCACAGTAGAGAACTGCGACAAAGTTGTAGTGGCACTGTTTCGGATGGTCAGACTGTAAGGTTAGTAGCAAACAACAATCAGGGAAAAAGAAGTTCTCTAACAAACCAATCGGTAGAGGTCTGTAACTGACTGATATTTGCAATTATTGTAAAGAGAAAGGGCATTGGAAGAATGATTGTCCCATGAAGAGGTCGATGCAACAACAGAAAGCATCAGGTACTGTCGTTGTTTCCGAGGATGGTACACATTCCGAAGAGGATATTGCCTTAGTTGTTGATGGTCACACGTATTACACCAATGTGTGGGTTTTGGATTTCGGAGGGTCTTATCATATTTGTTCTAGGAGAGAATAATTTTCATCATATGAGCAGTTTAATGGTGGCAATATTGATATGGCCAATAGTTCTATCTGCAAGTTGGTTGGAATGTGCTCTATTAAGATTAGAACTCATTATGGTAAAAAAAATTTACACTAAACGAAGTTAGACACACTGAGAAGACTAGTGTTGGTTTGTGCGATTAGTCGGCAATCCTCAAAGCAGTCTAGATGTTACAAATGGTATCAGAGCAGACCTCTCCCAGTACGATGTGGTTCGAGGACGAACCAAACAAAAGCTGGTGGGCATGTAACGCTCGAGAATGATGAGGGCGGGGTGTAACAGCCCGATTTTTGTTAGATTTATTTTATTTGTTTTTAGGGCGTTACAAGGGGAGTGGTCCGGCTCCTGGCACTCTTCTAGGAAAAACTAAATCACATCGGAATGAAAGAGATCTTGAGGCCGTGCAGGTATGAGGCTGCATGGTTGAAGGAAGGCTTATAAGAATTGTTTGGTACTACCTATATCAACAAGATGCATCTTGTTTTTGGTAGCTCATTCCATAAGAACTCCACAGTTAAGCGTGCTTGACTTGGAGTAGTCTTTGGATGGGTGACCAACCGGAAAGTTTCTCGGTAAGCGTGCGAGTGAGGACAAAACACGCTGAAAAGACTAGTGTTGGTTTGTGGGGTCAGTCGGCAATCCTCAAAGCAGTCTGAGATGTTACACCACACATGACGAAGAATCTGATATCTCTGAGTATTTTGGACAAGAAGTGATTTATACATGTTTGCAAGAGTTCAAGTGTGATTTTGAAAGGTGTGAAGCGGGGTACTGTATACTTTCTACAAGGTATTTCGCTAGCTGATTATGGTGTTGTTTCTTCCCCCGAGATTGACCAAGAAGATATGACAAAGTTGTGGGATATGAGGCTAAGACATATGAGTGAGAAGGGGATGCAAATTCTGCCTAAATATGATATTCTTTGTGGGCACAAGATAAAGGATCTTGAGTTCTTTGAATACTGTGTTTTTGGGAAACTACATCGCAACAAGTTTTCTAAAGCGTTTCATAGAACAGAGCGCATACTAGATTACATCCATGTTGATTGTTGGGGGCCTTCACGTGTGGAGTCTTTGGGAGGTCACATGTACTTTCTGTCTGATGGATGATTATTATTGGATGACCTGGATATTCATAATGAAGCATAAGAGTGATTCTTTCAAGAACTTCAAGCAGTGGAAGACATTAGTGGAGATTGAAACTGGGAAGAAGGTCAAGAGGCTGCGAACTGATAACAGTTTGGAATTCTGTTTGTCTGAGTTTAATGAGTTTTGCAAGACTAAAGGGATTTCCAGGCATCATACAGTTAGGAATACAACCTCAGTATAATATCATAGTAGAATGTATGATTCATACATTTATGGAGAGAGCTCGGTGTATGCTCTCGAATGCTGGGTTAACAAGAACGTTTTAGGCGAAAGTAGTAAACACATCATGTTATCTGATAAACTGTAGACCTCACACATGTATAAATATGAAAACTCCTTATGAAATGTGGTCTGGGAAATCTGTTGATTACTCTAATTTAAGAGTTTTTGGTTGCACGGTCTACTATCATGTCAATGAGGGGAAGTTGGATCCAAGAGCGAAGAAATGAGTATTTGTAGGCTATGAGGATGGTGTGAAAGGATATAGGATCTGGTCCCCATCTAAGAAGAGGGTTAATCTAAGTAGGAATGTTGTATTTGATGAAAATTTCATGTTTAACCCAACTGTGAAGTTCACTATTCCAGAAGACTGTTGTATTGAGAAGCAGGTGGAGCAGAGAGAATCTGGGGCTACTTGTGAAGCAGATGAGGGCTCTCCTCAGTCACATTCAGAGACAGAAGCATCAATTGTTCCATTATAACCGAGGGAACATCATAGTATAGCTCTTAATCTCCCTAAAAGAGCTAATTTTGGGGTACCTCCTATGAGGTATGGCTATGAAGGCATGGTTTCCTATGCTTTATAGGTTGTAGACGAAGTGAATCCTCATGAGCCATCCACCTTCGAGGTAAACAAAGTGAGTACAACAGACAACCCATCTGTTATGTTTACCCAGCCGATTCTGTAGAGCAAGTTTCAACATTGTTTGAACTTTCTCAATGTTAGAAGTTGTTGATTGCCCTTGGAGAGCAAGGCCTAAGGTAGATCAGGCTCATCTAGGCATTCTGTGTAATGCATCTGGCACATATGGGACTTTGAGTACATCTGGTTATCTAGAGATGACTTAAGTCAAGGTGGAGATTTGTTGAAATATGCCTTGAATTATGTCCCACATCGGAGAATGTAGAAATATGCAAAAACATGACCATATAAATAAAATTATTGTGAGTTAGTATTTCTTGCACAAATAGTTAGTGGGTTTTTCTATAGTTGGCGTTACCTTTGCTATTCAGTATCTGCAATTCTTTTCACTGGCTTTGCCTGTGGATTAGTCAGCACATTGTTGGATACCACGTTAAATCTTCTGTCGTTTTTTTTCTTCTGTCTTTTACTATTATTGTCATTATTCTCGTGTCCAGTTATAACAAAACCAAAGGAGGGAGCTTTCATAAAACATAAAGACTAAGGGTTGAGTATCTTTGGGTGAGAAATTTGGGTTGGAAAACACTTCAGAAATCCGTTGGGTAGTGAGATCTCATAGAAGAAAGGTTCAAAAATTCATTCTCTCTTGTTTTTCTTTAGGATTCATTCTGCGTTTAGTGACTTGAAAATGGGTAGAAATTAGGAGTTGTTATTATGAGCTTGAGATCTAATTTCTAGTAACTTCTCTGTGTTACTCGTCGACATAGTTGTTTGGAGAGTTGCTTTGCCCGCCAAATATAGGATAGATTGGTTATGCTCATGTTATGCTAGTTTAAAGAAATAACTTTGATTTTGATTACTACTTCGTTTTACTCCATATATCTAAGTTTATTGGAGTACTTTAAATTATAATTCACAACAAGAGGTGTGAAGAGACAAAATATTAACCACATTACGTCGACATACTATATTTTACCTCATTTCAATACATGAAACAACGTTTGAAATGGTGAACAATAGACTCTTCTCACAACTTTGGGGTACTTCAACATGTATGTAGAGTATTGTTCCTATAGCAGGTAAGAGTGAACGACTCTTGACTATATTGTAAGATTGAAAGGGTAAATTATCTTATTTGTTTCAAGTGTCGGGCTTACATGGGCTCTATTCAGGCACAAATATGCTTATAGCAGATTGGGGACAACTGTCTTCACTACTTACCGTTCTTGTTAGATTTGTTAAATATTTGATATTTTAATTATTGTCCCCTCTTAAAAGAATTGATTGTCTTCACTAAATAGAAATTTATACCATAAAGAGTTTCTCTCGTGAAATTTTGAATGATTTTTTCACACACGTAAAGAGTATATTACAATAAATGTGTATGCTTAATGCAGTCTCCGAATAAAGAAAAAATTGTTGGAGGAATATTCTTAAGTCTAACATAGGATTTAGGAAGGGGGATCTTGAAGTGTATAAAAAGAAGATTCACTTGATGGTAAGATGTGGTCATAACAATTTAGTATAACTTCAGTCTATCTCTTTGGATGTGAGTTTCATTTATGGTACGGTAAGATGTGATCATAGCTAATAATACACCTTAGTCGCAGGTTTGATCTTCTAGGAATAAATATGTCAGTCCTAAAGGAGGCGATAATTATTATTAATTTTTTTTTTATAAGTATAACTCTTATTTCATACCTTGCTTTGTAAGAGGAGAGTAGATTGTATATTTTGATTGATAAATTGTGAAATATTGTGTGTTTCCAAATATGAGAGGGAGGTGGATCTTTCCCTGAATCTATCTATAATGAGATATTTCTTCTCAAATTTGATTCGGTGAAAGGAGAGGTGTCAATAGAGCCCCAAATTTCAAAGTCCACTTAAAAAAGCCCTCACCAAACCCACTAAATTAAAGCCCCCTAATTGAACAAAATATTTGGGGCCAAGCCCACTCTAAAATCTATTTATTTGTGGGCCTAAAAAAGACCCACTATAAAGGTAAAAAAAAAAAGTTTTTTTCCGGTAAAAAAAAAGTTTTTTTTGGTAAAAAAAAAGTTTTTCCGGTAAAAAAAAGTTTTTTTCGGTAAAAAAAAAAGTTATTTGTTTTTTAAAAAAATGTTTATAGAAATTTTGGGGCTTTGGGGCCTTTTGATTTTTTTATTTGTGGGCTTGCATGTATGTGGGCTTTTTAATCTTTTGAATTTTTAAGCCCCCTTATTACGTGGGTTGGGGTCTAAACTTCAAAGCCCATGATATTGACACCTCTAGGTGAAAGCATATATTTAGGTTGGCTTTCTTGCAGGGAGGTTCATTGGTTTTTGGGGTGAATGACCAACAATATGAAAATGTTCCTTTTGTCATGAGGTGTGGCTGAGATCTACTCCCCTTAAGAAATGATCTTTATGCCTTTTGAAATTACAATTCACATGAATCATTGGGTTGTAGCATTGGGTTGAACTGTTTAAGAAAAATTCTAATGGGACATCAATATTTGATCATGTTTGATATCCTTGAAAGAGTCTAAAGCCTAATTTCACCATCTTCTATGTGATTTCACTTTCCCTATCTTTATATATACAATGAGTTGGTGGTTAGAGGTTCTTATATGTGTTTTTGCTAATGTCTTTCATATTATTTTAAGTAGTTGTGTCTTTAACCCAAGTGACTATGCAAAATGGATGAGGTGACAAGTTGACAGTGTATTGGTTAATGAGGTCGTGCGACGGCTTGAGTTTTTTTTTTATCGCTTTTCCACTTATTTTATTTCCACGTGCCTTTTTGTTAGTTAAAAATTATTTTTAAAAAGACAGTTCTATATTAAAATCAAATTGAAAAGTTAAAACAACTACAACAAAATCAAAACAAATATTTATCATCTTCGTCTTCACCTTCATCAACAAATTTATCCAACCAAGAAAAAAATTCCAAACCTCAAATTTTACTTTCTTCTCTTCCCTTTCCCCAAATTCCAATTTCTTAATTTTTTTTAATCAGAAAATTCCAAACCTCAAAATTTTTCAGGAGTTTCATGCCCTAAAAAGTAAACACTAAGAAACTGAAAAAAAAAAAAAAAAAAAAAAAAAATAGTTTAATAAAAAAAAAAAAAAAAAAAAAAAAAAAAAAAATAAAAAAAAAAAAAAAAGATGATTGATTATTTTAGA
>Ga0315914_1004139_pt1 | contig 21734 bp, 12 predicted proteins | sample MpolenodulesMG_FD_203920 | JGI IMG/M metagenome (GOLD analysis project Ga0315914, IMG submission 203920) | Medicago polymorpha root nodule microbial communities from Los Angeles, California, United States - elongated nodules | ecosystem: Host-associated > Plants > Roots > Nodule | place: USA...
AAAAATGATTTTGCCATACCTTACTTGAATTTATGGGAGCTTAGGACTTCAATGCCTTATTTGATTTGTTGCAAAATTTGTATTTTTCCACCTCTTTCATGGAGATTGAAGTGAGCTAGATTACTTTTAATAATCATATCGCATGCTTCTTCACATAATGCATACGTGATTAACTCTACAGGTCTGATGGAGCAGAAGTTATGGTGGATAACAAATATCTCAAGGCAAACAATCCACAACTGGTAATCCACTATATCTTGGCATTGTTAGATTGAAAGGATAATTTTCTTGTTAATTTTTCATTTCTTGACAGTCGTCAAAATATTTATATGGCTTCTTCTCACCTGAAGTTAATGATTTTTGGAACTTTGCAGCTGATCAATTTCTATGAGCAGCATCTCCGGTACAATCCTACTTAACTGGGCAATGTATTGAAAGTACTTTCTTGTGTGATTATATCTTCCTTTGTTTGTTGTTAGTTATATACAATGGAGTTGTAGATGCACCTCATAGTGAAGGGTTAGTTGTTGGTTAGTGTATGATGACAAATGACTATATAACCAAATCTTTTGAAGACCTCTTAGACCAGCTATTCTACATCATGCTTTATCCTCTTTACTCATGAAAAAGGGCCGTATGAAACTGCCTAGATGTTGTGCATTGAACAGCATTTAAATTTGATCCATGTTTCACTTAATCCATCCTACTTTTGTGTCAAACTCGTCCCCTTTCATTTCTTCTACTAGCAAATTTATTCATATATTTTTGGAAGAGATTGATCTTCATGTACTGTTAAAGGACTTTTTTAATTTTCATTTTACATTGTCAAACAATCACTGTATACAAGGTGTACTTTGTATGACTTTCGAGTTAGATTTGTTGATAAAGTAAAATTATTTTCACGATCCAACGTTATTTTTTTTAATGACACTGTTAAATCATTTTCATAAAGTAAAATGAAGAATCTTATATTTAAAGGATTTAATTTGTTTGGAGACCCCTCTTGGTGAGTTTAATAATCTTTTCTCTTTGATGATATTTTCGGGGATGACATGCTTAGGAATGTTTAGTTTTTTCTTATCAGCTTTGGTCATCTTTTATACCCAAAAACAAAAGAGAAGATTTTGGGTTAAATAATGTTTTTCCTCTTCCCATTTGGGTGAGTTTTAAAAAACCACTAAAAAAAACCTTAATAACCTTTATCATTCAAAGATTTCAACATAAACAACGTTGTTCCCATTTGAGCAACTGAACTGGTGTGAAATAATGTTTTTCCTCTTACCATTTGGGTGAGTTTTGAAAAACCACTGTCAAAAAAACCTTAATAAACCCCTTATCATTCAAAGATTCCAACAAAAACAACATTGTTCCCATTTGAGCAACTCAACTGGTGTGACATGCTGACTGGACAAATTATTTTTTATTCTTTTTAAATCCATCTCATATTTTTGAATATGCTGTCAATTTAAAGGTGTTTTACGCATACTAACAATGTGTTGCCTCATTAATTAAAATTTATGGTCAACGTCCCGACGAGTGAGACAGTCACAAAAATAAAGGAAAATAAATGAGATATAAAACTCAACTCGTATTTGTTTCTCTTACTTTTAATCGAACTCAACCCGTGATTAAATTAAATTTTTATGTGGAAGTACTGGATTTTGCGAAGTGTGTTACCTTAAAATCATATACACCAAGCCACTATTGCAAATAAAAAAAATCACTTGTTAAGTTTATTATATTATTCTCTTTAAAAAAAGAGTTCATTATAATATTTTTAATATATCGTATCAATTATAATTTATACAAAACTTGAAGATAAGTTGTCAACAAGTTGCACCCGTTAATTTTTTCTGAAAAACTAAGGCATATGGATTATAATATAGATCAGATATATCAATTGTTCAATGAATTATAAAAAATATTTTTTTACTTATAATAATAATCGGAGAGTGTATGTTCTAATATTATTTAAATACAAATATGTAGTTATTAGAATGACAACTTTTGTCGAGTAGCAACTATTGAGATATGATTTAGAAAGGTACATATAAACATTCCAATGTTCAAGTTAGTATGAGAGTAAAGAGTGAGGGATAAAAATTGGATAGATAGTGTATACTTTCAGTTGTGGTCTAAGGACTTTTTATACATCCAATGGTATAGTTAGTGAAGTACCAGAAGTGTTACAACGTTACAAATCTTAAAAAATGTTAAGCTTCTGAACGTTGAGGCACTAGGCCAGAGGTATACTATTTTTTTTTAAAACTCGGTATCCGATCTAAGAATTGACTAATCCGAGGGGATCAATCTCACTGCCCACTTGCAGGGGTCCCGTTTAAGCCGGAGGTATACTATTGATGAAGTAACATATGTGATGCTTAGACCTTATGATGATTAAGCCTCTGTTCGATCGGTATAGGATGATTGTGCCGAAGATGTATTTGGACCCAAAAACAAGAGGATCGAACTTAGGCCTTAAGTCAGTCCAGAACAAATACTACTATACTTATATTACATAAAATTTAGGCTTAATTGCTATTTTCGTCCCTTAACTAAATTTTTTGGTATCGCTTTGGTCCCATAACTAAAATTTGGTCCGTTTTGGTATTTTTAGTTTATCTTCGTTACACATTTTGGTCCCTTCCGTTAGTTTTATTAAAAAATTGTTAGGGTTTGTATCAATCATCTTCTTCATTCTCCTTCCATCCTCTTCTTCATGATCTTCATCATCAACAACACACCAACCAAAAAAAAAAAAATCTTTTTCATCATCATCTTCATCAAATCTATAAACATAATAAATTTCATAACTCAATCAACAACCAATTTCATAAGCATTTTTTAATTCCAAGCAACAAAATCAACCTAAATCTCCAAACCCCAAAATCATGATAATTCTGCCCAGAACTCATCTTATTCCCAAAACCCATCTTCTTCCTCTTCTTCATCTCTTCATTGATAATTTTGCCCAGAACACAGTTTTCTCTTCTTCCCATAACCTATTCGAAAATAAAAAATCCATCAACAACAACAAAAACAACAAACAATAACAGCAACAACTAGCAGCATCAACAACAAAATGCAGCAAGAACAACAAACAATAACAATAACCCATCAACAACAATATTTAGGAAAATTATCAGAAATCAAGAAATTTTGTCTTAAATGATGTTCAACAATAGTGCTTTCATGGCTCACAATCTTTTCCATGTTTACTGTTGAAGCAACTGTAGCATTTTAGATCTGAGTTTGATAACGGTTCAACAACAAGAATTTGATTCAGGAATAGAGAAGAGGTTTTGTTGATTTTAGATCTGAGTTTTACTGTGATGATTTTTTCTTTTTTTTCTTTTTTCTAGGGAGGAGGAAAGAAAAAAACATTCAATGGAGAATCATCCAATTTCAAGGTTTAATTTTAGCTTTTCTGTATTAATGTTTAAGAATCAATTTGTTTTCTTCCAATTTCAATTTCAAGGTTTGATTTATTTTTCTTTTTCAGTTTTTTGTTTTGCTGAATTTTTTAAGATGGTTGATGAAGGTGGATGAGGAAGATGACGAAGAAGTTGAATGAAGATAATGATTTGAACAAACCCTAACAATTTTATAATAAAATTAATGGAAATGACCAAAATATGTAACGGAAATAAACTTAATATACCATATCGGACCAAATTTTAGTTATGAGACCAAAGCGATACAAAAAATTAGTTAAAGGACGAAAATAACAATTAAGCTTAAAATTTAAGTGGATTAATTCTAATAAAAAACCACTTGTGAGTTTCCCTTTATGTAAAATTTCATCACTGTCCACTGCAATTCATTACGGGTACAAGGATTAATGATTTAAAATTTACGCAATATTAAGTAAATTACTTTAAAATCATCATTTACTCTTATGATATGTTTGATCTGCTTAACAATAAGTACTTAACAGAACAACACAACACAAGACAGAACAACATAAGACAATCTTTTATGATATTGAATAATTTTTTGTCTTATATGATTTTTAGTGGTTAAAAGATTATTTTGGTATTTTAAATAACTTGAATTGAGACAAAAAGTTGTGTTGTGGTTTAACAAAAGACAACAATTTCAGTTTTGTCATGTCCCTTGACTCTAGTTTGTCATGTTCCTGAAACAATTTTACAAAAGAAACAATGTACAACTTGAGTTATCCTGTCATATCCTTTAATTTTTAGCTTATCAAACACACCATTAATTTTTATACTTTTTTTTGGGTACAAACTATTTATCTTTATACCTTAAATTCACTATTCTTTATAGACACGGAAATGGAAAATGACAAACAATCCACGCCAAAAAGGTAAACAAATTACATAGTGGATGGATATACATGTACAATGTATAGGAAGATTCATTTTAATTTCATCATCAATGGAGTAACAATATTAATTATATCAGTGTAATTTTAAACTATTAAAGTTTTTTGTTTCACTTTTACGTTTGTTAATTTGTTTTTACTACAAAAGCTATACTAGTTCACCTATTCCCCAATTTCCCAGGAATGCCAATATATCCATCCAAAAATAAAATACCTTCAAACATGTACGTGAATTTATGCAAGATAGAGTTAGGAAAATTCCAGGAAGCTTCACAGTACTACATTGGAAAGTCCCATAGCACATTAATGGTAATGTATACCATGCAACCACCCAAAATCTTTTACAACCTTATTATATAGTTTCAATTCAATAACCTTCTTTATCTTAAATATTTAAGCTCATTATAAATTATATACACTATTATATATATTCTTCACCACCCCAACCCAAGAGAGAAATTAAAAAATCCAAAGTTTTAGCTAGTGTTGATCATCTTAAATATACATATGAGCTTCTTCTCAGAGTCTACATCACGACCATTTCGAACCATGAATGAAGATTTGGAGAACAATAATGTAGAGACACCACATAACATTTCATCAAATTCTATTGTGAGAAAGAAGTCAGATATGGTTTTGGTGACAAATAATGTTCGGTTCCAAATACTAAGAAATGTGATGACAAATATGAAAGAGGTGATGTTGGGTACTAAGCTTGTTGTGCTTTTTCCGGCTGTTCCTTTAGCTGTTGCTGCTGATTTTTATAGCCTTGGAAGGGTAAGTGTAATTAGCTTCATTAATTCATATTATGACTTCTTATTAGTTTTTTAAACAATAATATTAGCATTTGTTAGTTTTTTAAACCGAGGATTGTGATCTTGTTTATCACTTCTTTCGTTAATAGTATGTACATTACACATTGCATGTATCATGTATGCACGCTTGTAAGTTATATGTGAACTCAACTTAATTGTTATTAGTTGTTTCTTGAAATGTGTTATTAGTTATAAATATTTATTCAAATTTTAAACAACTTTTAATGTTTCTATTTCACAAGAAATAGATTTCAAGTTAGAAGAATTACATCCCTCAAAAAAATAGTTAGAATAATTATATTTTCAAAGAACTTTAGTGTTTTTTAAAGGAATGAATTTTTTTTTCTTTCTGTTAACCCATCGATTTTCAGTTAAAAGGTTTTCAACTTTTAAAGCAATGAATTAGATTTCAACTTTAGCAAGTTTTTCTTACGATATAAGGGAGAATCACCAAGCTCAAGGAAATCCACCAATAACCTTTAAATTGCGTGAGAGCACAAAAAATTTCGTCATTTTCCTTAATTAAATAATCCAATTTTTTAACTATAAAATTTATAGCTTTTTGTATAATGCCTAGTATAAGTAGTGTCTAAAAAATCCTTATCATTATCATTATACATAAGAAAGTCTTTTTTTTTTTGTAAAAAAAATAAGAAGAATGGTTTGATAGCCGTGAGAAAAAGGTAGATATTGATTGTAGGATTAAAGTAATTCAAAATGAAAGTTATTTGAAAAAAATATTAAATACGAAAAATTGATGTGCCTTTAAATAATTAGTTATTGAATAATATAGTCAAAAATTTAGGATTAAAAATTGTCATCATGTATGAAACAAGAAAATTAATGTGATTTTACCTCAAAAGAAAAAAGAAAATATGATTTAGTTGTTTGTCAAATAATATAATTGTTTTTCTGCAACGTAGCCCTGGATTTTTGCTTTGAGCCTACTTGGACTTGCTCCCCTAGCTGAACGTGTCAGCTTCCTCACTGAGTAAGTTTGCGTGTTACATTCTAATTTTAATTTTACTCACTATAGTAATATGATTATTTTTCAGATTTCATGCGTTTCTAACATTTGCTATCTAATTTTTTGTTACTGAAAATTTTCACATGAACTGCTTGAACTTGAAGGCAAATTGCATATTTCACCGGCCCGACAGGTACGGATGCTCTTTCATTTCAGATAAATCTTGCAACATCTTATTTTTATATATCAGTAAAAAAATATGATCAAATTAAGTTATATGAAAAGTCAACGTAGTCAAATTGCAATATATATTTAGAAATGAAATCAATATTATCTAATAGTAGACAATTTTACCTTGTACTCCGTTTGGAGATCCTACCCTTAATCACTTATAATTTTTCTATTTATCAAATTCTGTAAGTAAATTCTAAATTTTTAAATAATTTCTTTTTCTTTTAACAAATTTCAAATTTGAAGTTTTTCAGAAATTTCAATAAACTGAGCCATCCAAAACAATTTGTGTGAATATTTCAGTTGGAGGGCTTCTAAATGCAACTTGTGGTAATGCAACCGAGATGATCATAGCAATATTAGCACTTCATCAGAACAAAATACATGTTGTCAAGTTCTCCTTGCTTGGTTCAATTCTTTCAAACCTTCTCTTGGTTCTAGGCAGCTCACTCCTTTGTGGTGGCTTAGCAAACCTTAAGAGGGAGCAAAGATATGACAGAGTGAGTATATGTTATTTTTCACTTTTTAATTACAGATTGTGCATACTAAAAGAATATAATTGGCAACCTAAGTTAAGAGCTGAAATAATAAAATTTGTCACTAATTTCTTTATTTTTATTTTTATAAGTCTAGTGGTAAAAGGGTTGTTAAAATCGCAAGTAAACTCATGAAATTGTACGATTTCGAATGTCTAAACTTGAATTTTAGCAAACTTGATAAATACATAAATATTCGATAAGGTCATAATCTAATAAACATATTATTCTCTCTTTCATTTATAAATTTTTTTCCTAATTTGTGTGAAATGGTCAAATATGTCGATTATTGTGGGATAGAATGAGCATGTTATTTGATTTTCGTTGATAATTTAATTTTGTTTAACTGATCAATTTGTTATGTTATTTGATGATTAAATGAACAGAAACAAGCAGATGTAAATTCATTGCTTTTGTTGCTTGGATTGCTATGCCATTTGCTGCCATTGATGTTCAAGTATGCCTTGGCTGGTGGCAATCATTCTATAGCCAATTCTACTCTTCAATTGTCAAGAGCCAGCAGTGTTGTTATGCTTCTAGCATATGTTGCATATATCTTCTTCCAATTGAAAACTCATCGAAAAATATTTGATGCACAAGAGGTTATTACTATTTATGTAATTTCACATTTGAGCACAATTGTATATTGATTTATACCAAAGAATTTAACCAGTATACTCTGTCATTGTACGATTATTTTACACATATCATAATAATTAAACTCTATACCAAAATAGAATCATAAGATAAATGTAGCCACTTAAATTGAGTATTATCTTCATACACAGTCAATGTAAAAAGTTTTACACTATCATCACATCACAATATTCAATCAATCATATATTTGGTGTGGTTATAGTAAAAGTCAAATGTTTTTAATTATTTAATAATTATAATTGATTGACGATGTAAAAACTATTTAGACAAACAATGTATATGAATTTAATCCACTTAAATTATGTGAGGTTTAATTTTCAGGTGGATGATGAAGATGATGAAAAAGCAGTGATAGGATTTTGGAGTGCATTTAGTTGGTTGGTGGGTATGACATTGGTCATATCTGTGCTTTCTGAGTATGTAGTGGGAACCATTGAGGTAAAGAGTACTAATATGTTTATTTTGGTTATAGTTAGCTGAATTTTCAATGACATTTAAATTGAATACAAAATTAGATCAATGGATTAAGTATCTAACCATTTTATGCATAATAAATAACTAGGCTGCTTCAGATTCTTGGGGTATTTCTGTTAGCTTCATTAGCATAATTTTGCTACCAATTGTTGGGAATGCTGCAGAACATGCTGGCTCAATCATATTTGCTTACAAGAACAAACTGGTACGGGTTTATCCAAATTATTTACAAAGAAGAATTTTCAATTTCTTAAAGGCACTGTTTGGTTTACTATAATGCAGGACATATCTTTAGGTGTTGCTATGGGATCTGCTACTCAAATTTCTATGTTTGTGGTAAGACTAAGTTATTGCAAATTGCAATAATCTTTGATAGTTTCAGTTTTACATATATATATTCTAAAAAAAATTAATTGATATCTATATGTTTATACTAAAGTATTTTTAACTTTGTTAGTTTATCTTATATATATTTGTTTTTTAATTTTTGAAGGCAAAGAGAATAAATAGTCCTAGAGTATACTAATTTTGTTTATCTTATAATATTTTATTTTTCAATGGTGACTTTACACCACTAAATTTGGATTATGCAATAATCAATTTCAGGTTCCATTAAGTGTGATTGTTGCATGGATAATGGGTATACGAATGGATTTGGACTTCAATCTTCTTGAAACTGGATGTCTTGGTTTTGCAATTATTGTTACAGCCTTCACTTTACAGGTCTGCATAATGCCTTCATAGTTCATACATTCCACTTTCTCTTTTATTTTATTTTCTTATCTTTTGTTAAATCTTTTGTAGGATGGAACTTCACACTATTTGAAAGGAGTGATTCTTACTCTATGTTACATTGTCATTTCTGCATGTTTTTTCGTTCTCAAAACTCCACAAATCAGTAAGTATAGCTAGCTAGATATCATAAATAGTAAAACTTCAATTTGTTCATATATTTTAATTTTAATCTCTAATTTTGATGTTGTACCATATGACAAATAGTACAAATATTAATTTGGGAACAATCAGCAGAAGTTCTCTCCTTTGTGAAATAAAAATTAAGTACTAAGTGAAAACAAACAAAACAAAGAAAATAAGGAAACAAGTTAAAAGAATTACACAATTTTTTTTTTTATCGAAACTCTTATTTTCTTTCAAAAAATTGTAGGGATAGTTGAAAGAAAACATTCTAATGTTTCTTCACAAATAAATTACAAGATCTTGGCACGTTCATCACTTTTTCAATGGACCGTCAATTTTTGTGATTACTTGATTATAGTGCACCATCAAACTATAAGGAGTGAATTCCAACTTTATGTTCTTTTTTGTTGATAGATGTTTCTTTAAACATTCTTATTTACTGTTGCAGATCATTATGGTATCGCCATGCTTTGAAGTATCTTCATTTGAATGACTTTGTTTCCCCGTGGTGAGAAAAACAATCTGACCCGACGGATAACTGAAATTCTTCGCTCCAGATTCGAAGTTGGATTTCTGTTAATGGATTTCATGTTTGCCTTCGAAACTGAAGCTGTGAGATTAATCATAAATTTGAAGTAGATATTTGAATGCTTGTATTTTACTTGGCAATAAGGCTTTTTTTGGTCAAATTCTTGGAAATTTGGTTTAACATTATCATTTTGGTTGTGTTGTTTTACTTTATTTTGATTCTCCATATTTATGAAATTAATTCATGTATACCCACTTTCACGTACCTTCAAAAAATAAAAACATTACAAGTATTCCCTATTGCGTCGAATGTAAATTAAATAAAAGAGTACGAATCAAGGAATAAAAAACTCTGGTGATGAATCTTTGTTTAAATTGTTTGCCCACCTGTTTAAAAATACTGGAACGATTCACAAGTTATCTTGTCCTATTGAATCTGGAAATAATTAATAACATATATAGATCTTATTTTAAATGGATAAGTATGTGCTATGTAGAATTCAAATTATTATTTCTAAAGCTTATTTTTTTTCCTTATATAATTGGTCATTCCATTATTTTTAAGTAGTATGCAAAAGCTTCAAGATAACAAAAAATGAGGGAAAACCAAAATTGGACCAGTGTTTGGACTTACCATTGTTATAAAAAGAACACTACAAATGTTGAGCAAAACAATTCAAGAAAATCCCCAGAAAAATTAGGCTCTAAAATTTAAATTCCTTTTGGAATCAGCATGATCCAACAAAAATTAACAAAACAGCTGGGTCTCACGTCATCTTCAATAAATAGCGTGCAATAATAATAATTCTCTAGAGTACCTTCAACATGATTTCGTAGCATCCAAAACCTTATACAATGCATAAATCATCTACTACTACTATGATGTCAAAGGGTAGCTAATCCCCTATACCAAACCTCCTATCAATAATGCATTTTTATCTCTTCTGGAAATTCAATAATTTGACTGATGCAGCAAAACTACCAAAGAATAGGAGAATAAATGCAATCAGAACTATCACACTAAGACCCACGGACGGAATTCCGTTGATTTTCTGATCATATCCAAGAGTTACAGATAAATACTCTTTCACAGTCCCTTCGAATCCTGGTCCCACAATTTTTGTTTCTACATCACCAAGCTGAGATGTTATAATGCCACGTAACGTCCATTGAACAGGGCAGATATAGTAGAACCAAATCCACCATCCAGGAATATGCTGAGACATCCATAATCATTGACACATTATTAGTATAGTATTTAGAAGCCAACAGAAAAGTAACTTTTCCTGGCTTAACAAGCCCGGAAAAGTTTCTCACTTTAAGAAACTGTAAACAAACATTTTGGATGTACCAAAATTGTAACAAACAAAGAATTACAAGTGTCTCTTTTATTAGTCTTTTAGTCGTCAAATATGTTACTACGGATGTGTTTGTGAATTCAACTCATTTAGAGATTATAGTGACAATGCTTCAGATCAAGAGACCATTACTTTTTTTACTAAACATTCAGAGAACATGGTGTTTGATCATTTTTTTAAAAGCAAAAGACAAAAAATATATGACAGCATTAACAATAATTCTAGTTTTTTTTTTGGCAAATTATCCTTAATATTAATTATTATACTATACACTAAAATTGTATCTTTCTTTCAATTATGCCCTTAAATAACTTTGCCTATAAAAATGGTATATTTGTATAGCATATTTGTTATATTTTTTGTGTCATTGAAAAAGATAAATGTGGGTTGTTACAATTTGAAAGAGGACAGGTCTTAATGCTAGTATATATAAACTACATTATTCTAGGATTTCAAATATTAGACTCCATCTGCAAAAAAAAAAAAAAAAAAAACTACAAACTCCAATTGTAAATTCTAATACACACACAAACGGTATGAACTGTCATATTATTCTGAGTTTTCGACACCTTATTACGCCATGTTAAATTAATGACTAATTTATTTGAGTTTGGAAAGAAACTTTCTAAATTTAAGGCAATCTCAGTATAGCCATTAGCTTTATTAACTCACTTTTTATACTGTCTTAAGCATCAAGTTCCTAAGAAAAGAATCTTGTTAAATCCAGAGTTTTACAACATGTAAATAATCAAGCTTTAAAAAAAAACAACTTAAAGATTTAAAAAGATTGAAACTTACTGATTTTGGGATAAGAAAACCAGAAAGAAGATTCCACAGGGAGTAAAATGCTGAAGAAATAACAGCAGCAAATTGTTGTGAAGGTGTAAGACCAACAGCCATCATTCCATAAAAGGTGAAGTAGGTAAAGGTTAAGAACATGAACAATAGATAGAGCAAAAACTTCCCTGCAATAAATAAAATCATACATTAAAAGTGGAATGCAAACATACATAAAGCAACCAATATATGAATATCGAAAGTTGATATATATATTTTTTACAAGAAAATATGGGAAGTAGACGTGTTACCGGCTGTCTTCTCAAAATTGACCATAAAATATGTTATTAAGCCAAACACTATTGTCTGAACAGCAATGTATGGTATCTCAACAAGCCCCTGACAATCAGATTAAACAATCATTATAAGTAATTGATTAACATGGTATAAATAAGTCTTGGATATAATTTCCACTGTTGTGAGACCTACCTGGGCTGCTCCATATGCCAATGGAGTGTACATTCCTGCTGCTTTCTCTCTATAAAATACTGTCCTTTCTATTGAAACAACTGGTTGTACAGAAGAAGCGTTGTTTACCCCAAGAAACAAGCACGCAGAATAAAGAGCTCCCATAAGCACAAACAGCTCTTGAGTTGATGCTCTACAAAATATTTTTTATATTTACTGTGTCATTTGTACCGAATGAAGACTTGTATATACTATTATTCCAATTTCAGTCTCTTATTTGATTTAAACATTCATGAAATAGCTCCTTTACAATAAATGAGAAGACACAAATTACCTTTTTGAACCAATATCCCAAAATACACTACCAAATATCAAAGCACTGATTGTGGTGAAGTACATCCTCATGGCATTATATGACGGGCTTCTCCAGTACACAAGATTTTGTTTCCATAAGCACAGATAAAGTTGGGACAACGGATTTTGTGAATATATTGTGTCAAACTTCAGTGGTTGGAATCCTTCAGGAGGACGCTCGAATTCTAAAATAGAAGCCTCCACCCCCCTGATCAAAACATTGACATAACAGTTAAGTAATTCATCTTAAAATAATATTTCTAATCTACCATCTGTAGCTTAAGGGTTGCATCATTTTTTATTATTAGTTCTTTAACATTTCTAGAACATGAGTCTTTCATTCATACCATATCTCTCCAGCATTACCTAAAAAATAAGAACAAAAAGACTTGGGCAATAGAAGCTAATGAACATAACATTAGAAACACCTGAATTGTACCGAATTATTATAAATTTCAGTTTATTATAAGTTCTTTAACATTTCTAGAACATGAGCCTTTCATTCATACCATATCTCTCCAGCATTACCTAAAAATAAGAATGAAAAGACTTGGGCAATAGAAGCTAATAAACATAACATTAGAAACACCTGAATTGTGCTGAATTCTTGTAAATTTCAGCAAAATCTGAACCAATTTTCTCTTCAACAGAAGGTGTAGTGACCTCAAGTACCCAGGTAGCTGGATTGTAGCCACTTGGAATAGGGGGGACACCAGTGATTCCCTGCAGAGCAGATAGGAAAACAACCAAAAGTATAATCGCAGGAAAGCGCACTTGTATTCTGACATTTGTTTCAGAAAAAGAAATACAGAAAAATAATGAAGCATAGGCATTTCTGGGTAATACATGTTCCTTGGATAGCTTAGATATTGGAAAAAGACAAATACATGAGAAGTTAAATCTAGACTATAAAAGAGTGTTCTCCTTGATAAATAATGCAATTATACGTTATTATCCACTGCTAGGCTCTCTCTCTCTTTGTTCTTTTGTAAGTATTCTATTCTTTTCCGCACAACTCCCTAATCACATATTCATCAAAGTAGGACCTAATTCCACAATGTAGAACGGGTTTGGATCCTCTCCTACATGCATCCCTCTCTAACAAAATAAATGTGAGGGAAAGGAGTTAGAAAATAGAAGATTTTTTTTTTAGGAAATAATTAAAAGATATATAGAAAAATGTTGTGGGAGAGGGATGCAGAAAAGTTTTGTGGGAGAGGATCCAAATCCATGTAGAACTACACCGATCATGGCTCCTTTTAGTAAAATCTAGAAATGCCGAGAAGAATCTTCAAATCTTCAAAATTAGGACTACAGAAAAATTGAGCTAGGGTCATAAACATCTAACTTCTAGAAAATCATATTTTCGTTATTCAAGCCTAATGTTTCATAAAATAGAAAGAAGTCAGAGAACAAAATTAGTTTTGAAGAAAAAATAGGATGTTTTCATGCAGTTGTAGACGACAGACAAGTTATGCACACAAGATAGACATTTAGGAGAGACACTAAGGAGTAAATTATTCGCAGCATGCAGCACTAAATGGTGTCATTTTCTTTGTTTGCTTTAAAAAGATGGTGTGATCTTAAGTTTTATTTGTTAAGTTTGCACCATGGTGTACGGATAATCATATGATCAATGCGTAAAAAGTAGTGATTATGGTGATAAAAGTATAATAATAATAATAATAATAATAATAATAATAATAAGGGTCTTGTTAACGAGTGCCCCCGGGGGGGCACTCTTTAAGCATTGCAAATTTAGTAATTATTCTTTTAAAAAGTCAACTATTACAATTTTCAATGCATTCAATACACAACTTTTCATTTAAAACTTACTATTTAAAGTGTTTAAAGAGTGCCCCGGGGGCACTCGTTAACATTTTCCTAATAATAATAATAATAGTAATAAATTGTAATGTCATCACCTGAAAATAGTCTATCAATGTCTGTGAATGCGAACCAATCTTTCCCCCATAAATAACTCGTCCCCCACGTTTCATAAGAAGTAACTGGGTACCAAAAACTAAAGTTTAGACTTGTTGATAGAAGCACATGCACCATTAGTTATCAAAACAATCAATTGACAAAAAACATAATTGAACTAACTTCATCAAATGCTTCAAAAATATCAATACTTGGTTGATGTATGGTACAGACAACAGTTCTTCCAGTATCAACAGTATTGCGAACAGTTCGCATAACGATAGCTGCGGCACGAGCATCAAGTCCAGATGTAGGCTCGTCCATAAAAATAATGGAAGGGTTTGCTACAAGCTCCACTGCAATTGTTAATCTCTTCCTCTGCTCTGTTGATAAACCAGAACTACCTGGCATACCAACCAAAGCATATCTCAAAGAATCAAGCTCAACCAGTTTCATTACTTGTTCAACAAATTCCTGTAAAATATTTTAATGAGTTAAAGTTTGTAAAATTCAATAGTCAAAACAATCAGATATACAATGGGTTATGAAGCAAATTACACGTCTTTTATCAATGCTGATTTCCTTTGGAAGGCGAAGAGATGCAGAAAACCACAGCGACTCCTCAATGGTAACTTGAGGAGAATGTATATCATTTTGTTCAACATATCCCGATATTCTGGCAAATGTTTGTTGCTCTTTTGGGTAACCAGATATTTTGATGTCCCCTTCTATATACCCTCCAGTTTTCCTGCCAGCAAGTACATCCATTAGAGTGGTCTTTCCAGCCCCACTAGAACCCACTAGTGCTGTAAGGACGCCGGGTGAGAAAACTCCGCTTACATCTGATAAGAGTTGCAACTTTGTTTCAACTATGCCTTGATTTCTTATTTCCTGTAAAAGTAATCCTTTAGAATAAGTTAATCAAAAATATATCTCCTAATTTTTCTGGTGCTTATGTCTTTTGCATATATAGACAGTATTTTATGGAATTAGTAATTACAGATCCTCCCACCTTTGGCATATCAACATAATAATTGACATTATGGAATGTCATTGTCAATGGTTGAAATGGAAGAATCATTCCCTTCGTATTACCGTTGCCTCTTCTAGACCTGGAATTGGTACTCATTTCAGAGACCTGATTACTAACTGCATAGCCAATTCATTTATTGTTGATATTTTTGGTCAATACACTATCCATCTTTAAATATGTTGGTTCATCAAAGTGAGGCAGATAATAAACATTATTCGTGCAAATTATGGCTAGCTCATTACCAGAATTCTTATCTGAACCATCATCATCCAGAGGGATAACTGTGCGTGGCTTTTGAAGTGCTGTAATAAAAGGAACGGAAAAACAGGATATCATAACAATATATAACATATAAATACAAAAATGTATGACTAGATGCTCATTGCCCATAGAAAATAATTATATATTAGGAGAGAGTGCATATTCTTAAATGAAAAAACTGGAGAAAATACTATTCAAAACTTACGATTCAGATAGGCCAAGGCCAGAGTGACCATGCAATTGAAAAAAATTGCATAGAGTATTAAAATTCCAGCACCAGCCCAGTACCAGTAATCATCAACTGGTAGATTGTTTGAAACGAGGATGTTGTAACCTACTGTGTTGTTCCCAACTGCTGATTTCTGCAGACAATAATTAATATTATAGTACATAAATATTCTATAAAGTCATTCAAACTAAAGATAGCTTATGATGATTTATTCCTTCATACTAAGATTTTGATTAGTTGATTGTTGGCATATCAATTAAGTCTCCATAATCAGGTTGTCAAAATTTGAATCCATGTCAATCCTATATTCTTTATAGTACTTGAATTAAGTTTCAGCAAGATTTATAGTTTTAGTAGGCCTAAGTTTTGACCACGTGTAAAGCACAAAAGACAATCAGGAGTAAGGTATTTAAAATAAAATTACTCAAAATTTTCTTAGTAGTGTTCTTCCTTGACAGTTTATTAACAAATGAATTCATTGGCAGAAAATTACGCAGTTAGGTATGCCAAATATAATACCTTCATCCATCTGGAAGCAGTAAATTCATTAACTGTAATTGCACGTTGTCCATAGGTAAGGGGTGACAACCAGTAGCCCCATATCCACCATGGCTTGATCATTCCTGAAGGAATAACAACCAAATAACTAACAGCAATGCTGTTAACATTTCTCTAACAAGATGTGGATCTGTGCTTACCTTTAGGTACAATAAATCCTCCCAGCAAGAAAATAATCAGCAGTGCAGCTGAGCCAAATGTATTGGCAAGAACCATATCTCGTGCAATAGAAGCCATCATCCCGAAAAGACCTAATGCCATTTGGTGCACTACAATAAGTATAAACATGTAGCGAAAAAACCTGAAACATTTAACAAAAAGCAATGACATAGAAGGTATAAAAGAATACTTTGAACAGAAAAATGCAATAAAATAAAGATACCTTCCTGCTGCAGGGGCAAATCCAACACTGTAATATACAACAGCAGCCCATATAAGAGCCTCAATAACAGAGTAAGGTACACGGAGAATCCAACTGGTAAAAGACCATGCCCATGCAGGATAGAATAAATTATCTCTTTGCTTGTAAAATACTGGGAGCCGCGATATCATCAGAGGAAGCTCAGAAAACCCATTAAACATCATGTGAACAAGCCCAAAGAATAGAGCAGAGAGATAAAGGCTCCCATAAGACTCATCTGTAGGATGCAACCTTGTTCGCAGGAATACTGTACATGTGACGAATCCAACAAAAGCAACCTAGGGGCAACATGATCAAATATATAAATAAATGAAACTAGTTACAAAATAAATTAATAATAAAGACTTCAATGATATAAGAATAACAGGTTCTTTCTTTTTAATTTTGAAATAAGTAAAAACAAAAAATCAAAGAGTAAGTATAAATACGGTATCTAATAAAAAAAATACCTGGAAGGTTCTAAAAATATAAAGGAAACTATGCCTTTTGATCAAAAGGACTTCTCGGTTAAAGCAAGCTTTTGTGACCTCCAATTTTGACACAGCATATTTTTTTTGAGCCAAAGCTGAAGGATGGCACTTCGATTTATCATATGGATGAGCCTGTAAGGAGTCCATATACCTTCCAAATCTAGAATTTCTAAAGGCTTCTGCAATCTCACGAACTGAGATAAATTCATATGGTTTAGAAGGATCAGCCCAGTATTGTGCTTGATCCTTTTTAGAGGTGACCTGAGTAAAGCAAAGTTAAACAAAAATCATATGAAGCACTTGACCATGAGAGTATCTTTACAGGATATATAAATATATATATACCTCTTGAAGGAAGTCTGCAATCCCCTTACGTGGTGGAAGTTGAAAACCTATTGACTCAAAAAATTCAAGCACATCTTCTCTAGGGCCTTCATATATAACATGCCCTTCGGACAGAAGCACCAGATCATCAAATAGCTCAAATGTTTCAGGAGCTGGTTGAAGGAGTGCCATGAGTACTGTAGCCTCCATCTGATGAACAAAATTCTTTATGCATTTCACTATCTGGTATGTAGTAGAGCTATCAAGCCCAGTTGATATTTCGTCCATAAATAGCGTTTTTCTAGGACCAACGATCATTTCGCCTAAAAAATATAATATAAGATGTCAGTGATTACTGCAACCGAACTTAAATCAGAGTCATCACAATATTTGAAGTCTTCTAGTTCAGATGAAGTAAACCAAATTATAAAATTAATGGATTTTTGTCTTCAGTTATGCATAATCAAACCCAGATGTGATATATGAGTTACAAGCATTATCGCCAAAAATTGTGTGTCAATTTTAGCAACAATGCAATAACCTTTAAAGGGAAATGCATCTTCCACTATTTCTATACTTCTAGCCAATGTTGAAAACAAGATTATAAATGATAACGGAACACTTCTTTTGATTCACCTCACCCAAAATTCTTTAAACATTTTTTAATTAGAAACATAACTTTACCCAAAGGGAAAAAAAGAGTACCAGAACATTGACATACATTCGATGCTAAAGGCAAATAAAGAAAATTCTAGAAGAGCAAGATACCTGTTGTAACTCTCTTTCTTTGGCCCCCAGAGACTCCCCTGGTCATTTCGTTACCAACTATTGTATCTGAACATACATCAAGACCAAGTACCTTCAAAATGTAATCAGTGTTCACACTGTGCTTTTTACCCCCAACAGAGGATGCCTGTAGAGTTAATAGTTTCCCATTAGACATCATTAGGAGACCCCTGCATATACAGGGGGATCAATCAGATATCATAAATACAATACAACACGACGAATTTAAGATGATAACCTTCATAAATGCGTCTATTTCTGGACTAGGTCGTATGTTCCTTTCGTTCTCTAGGTGGCCGAGATCTTTCGTGTATTCTGTAGGAAAAAGTTGAAAGATTAAAAGAAAGGGAAATACATCAGGAACTCACACATAATTGTAAGGTCTTGGGTTGAAACCTGAACAAAGGCATCCAGCCTAGCAATATCAACATTGTCAGTTGGGCTAGGGTGCTAGGTCATATGGACACTTTCTTAAACGCATTTTGGCATACAATTTACTGTCAAATATACAAATAAAATCCATTAACATAATAATGTTAGTATACCTGCAAAACCTTCTTCTGCCCCTTGACATCTAGCACCAAAATCCAGAGTTTCTCGGACTGTCAGTTCAGGAATGTGATTATCTGTTTGGCTAATATATGCAGAAGTCCTTCTAACATAAAAATCATCTATCTCATGGCCGTTGTATGTTATGCTACCAGTTTTCTGTAAGAATAACAAACAAAAAAAAAACAGTAAGAAGATGATGGGTGAGACTAACCTGTTTAGTACCCAAACTTCAGATTCAAGGATGTCCCGTGTATGATCACTTCCACTTTCTCAAATCTCAAATTATTACAATGTCACATGTCAGTGTCGTGTCCAAATGTGCATGCTTGATAGTTTAGGAAATTGTTGGCATATCGTTTCTCCACAAAGGATTACGATTCGGAAACAAGTGCGAACACCCAGAGACTCTGCATACATACTTCCTAATCCCATCCCAAAACTATAGTACATAGCTGGCAGCCTTGAATTACAGGAGCAGATTTTCACACTCAGTCACCCATAAACATAACAAGCAGAATGAACCCCAATTCATCCAATCTATATTTTGGTGTCATTAATCAAACCTCAAAAAAATTAAAAAAAGTTGACATCTCTTTTGGTAAAGTTGCAACGAGAAACAGTAGCACTGGAAGCCAACGTTAATGTGAATATGTGATATTTAAGAATTTCAAATATGTATTTTCCAATTTACAAAAATGAAAGACTATTTTCCCTCAAAAAAAAAAAAATGAAAGACTATTTATGACCTATGCTTATAATTGCGATTAGTAATTTTCATATTCAATCTTATATTTTTGTCAAAAAAATATTCAATCTTATATTATTCTTTGATCCAATACGTTTTCTCTTTGATACGGTATCTAGGGAAAATGGGTATTATTTTTCATAGGATGGATTTTACTATTATGTATAAATTTGTATATGTTAAAAAGGTTCAAAATATATACACAAACACTAAATTAGCTCGACCCGTAGAAAATAAAATAATGTTTCCTTTTATAAAATGATATCTTTAGAAGTACAAGAATTATGAAGGATTTAATTTTTTATACAAAATTTTAGTTATTTCACACATGTTTTGTCACATTATTTAATAAATATTTTGTTAAGAAATTATTTACGAAGAGATTAATTAATAAATACGACAACTCTTGTTTTGTCAAACACATTTGTTGGAATAAAAAAAAGGACATATTTGTTGATGTTGCAAAACATTATTTTTTTAAAATCCATTTACAAATAGATCATTAATGCCACTACACAGTGTTGTATTATTTATTGTTTTTTAAGGAATTTTATTTATTGTTTAGAAACAATTTGTTAAAACCATAAAGTGTAATAATGAATATCATAAGAATTTGAAAACAAAATTGTGATAAATAAGATTAAATTAGTCTATGATTATTTAAATTGACTATTTGTAAATTTATGAACCCAAGCCTTAAAAGGAAAAAGAATAGATTGTTTTTTAAAAAGTCTGGTGGTCAGGCGTCTATGAAGCAACCGAAAACCCTACCCTTTCTTTTTTGGACAAAAACTGAAAACCCTACCTAATAGTTAATTATATAACTTAATAACTTAAGACCTTAAAGGGACAAAGAATAGATTGTTTCTTAAGAAGTCTGGGTTGTCGGACGTCATTTATTACAATGAAGTAACTGAAAACCCTACTTTTTTTTATTTTGGACAAAAACTGAAAACCCTACCGAATAGTATCTGACCAATAGTTATAAGGACTAATCTAAAAAATTCATTTAAAGAGAAGCCAAATGCTCCCATACAAACATTCTACGTGATCAAACCATCTATATCACAGTACAGGCAGAGAAAAATCACGGAGGAGAAAATGGGGTTATAATGGAATAGTTATGAATTTGATTTTCTATCTTTTTTATTACATCACGTTGATATATAATCTAGAAAACTTATGTCTTGAGATTTATTACAAGACATTAACTAATTAAGTATTATAATGTCGTTTTCGTATCACAAACAAAGCCTATCCGTTTGATTAAACTATTTTAAATAAAAAAGAAAGAAAACAAGGACAAGCTAGCTCATAAGTTTAACGACCTTGCTCGCAAGTTAGTTTGATAAAATAGCTAGGGTCACAAAGTTAGATCAGCATATCATAACCTACTTGAAGTTGAACATGTTGCTAACTTACTATATTTTTTGGATATGACATTTGGACTTTTTTTTTTTTGAATAATGATATGACATTTGGACTTATAACTCACTATTTTTGTCTAATGTGTTCCCTTTGTTTTGAACTTGAATTTCCTCTAATTACAGGACGCTGTAATAGTTAAGGAGTCCATAGAATAGCATCTTGTCCTTCAATTTAACATTGATATTTTAGACACCATATTAATCCCCAAACCCATTTAACATATTATTTATACTACATTATCCAAACTTATCACATCATTTTTGTTTCTATCTTTCTTCCATCTCAAAGTGTACACTCATATAAGATATTCACCAACAATTTGCTTAATTTTTTTTTTTTATAAAAGAAGCATAAAGTTATATATATATTATATGGCAAATTCTATGGTACACCCAATATATTTGAGTGTACCGGTACACTCACTATTTAAATTAATAGTTAAATGAGTTGTTTTTTGAAGAAAAATATCATTTTTTATCATTTATAATTATAATAACTAAATCTTATTCATCAAAAGTGTCAACGAAATAAAATTAATTTTTTTTTGAATTTTTATCACTCATAATTGAGAAT
>Ga0315914_1004141_pt1 | contig 21732 bp, 14 predicted proteins | sample MpolenodulesMG_FD_203920 | JGI IMG/M metagenome (GOLD analysis project Ga0315914, IMG submission 203920) | Medicago polymorpha root nodule microbial communities from Los Angeles, California, United States - elongated nodules | ecosystem: Host-associated > Plants > Roots > Nodule | place: USA...
TTCTTACACTCATTTAACGTCTCAACACTTTAGCCATTGGGTAACATTTTATAAGATAGATAATTTATTTAATATGTGTTGATTTATAAATAATTTATGCAAATACTAAACAATACGTCAGACCCGTGCATCGCACAGGCCAAAAGTCTAGTAATAATAATAAGATTTAAGAAAATGGTAACCCTAATTATTTTGTATTCCAAGTTCCAGTCCATCAGCATACAAAACTATTAGAAACGAACAAGAAGAACAATGGCTGCAGCCGTACCGGCTTGCACATACTTGCCGGAGGAGTTATGGGAACGTATCTTCAAAATCATCACATCTCTTGACCACTTCACGCGCTGCTCCGAGGAGTTAAGTTACTCCAATTACTATCTTTGTCCTCGCAGTTCAATTTCTCTCAACGGTAACAACTACACTTTGAAGTCTCTCTCCATCGTCTCCAAACAGTTTCTGTCCATCACCAATCGTCTTCGATTCTCTCTCAAGATTATCGATCAAACAGTCCCTTACCTTCAATCCCTTTACATAAGGTTCCCTAACCTCACATGTCTCAACTTCAATATATCCTCCAAATATGGTGAACTTGACGAACTTCTCTGTCAAATATGCAGTTTCCATTTAGACCTTAAAACACTCATTCTCTCCGACCCCAACATCTTTACTATCTACACCTTTCCTGCAAAAGGGTTGCTTGCTTTGTCCAAAAAGATGAAAAATTTGACATCTCTCACTTGCTCTAGAATGAATACGCGGATCATCAAGAATGATCTCTTCTTCATTGCCGATTGTTTCCCATTACTCGAGGAACTCATCCTTACAGACCATGGTTGTCCCCGATCAACTAGGTTTATACATGATGATGATCGATTGTTGGCACTTCCCAAACTCCGCAAAATTACTTTATCTCGTAACGTCATTGGTATCGGTCCCCAATCTATTAACGATCTTTGCAAGAACTGTAACCTTCTTCAAGAGGTCAAAGTCATTGAAAATGACGAATGGCCTGTCCAAGCAATGTGGTTATGATTATTATGATTATACTCTAGTGATATTGTAGGTTTATGATTAGTTTACAGTTCAATTAGAATTTTATTTTCAATTTGGTTTTTCCAGCAAAGAAAACATATGTATATATTATTATTTATCCAACTTTCAGTTGTTTTTTTTATTTTTTTTTTGCAATGTTTTGTAAAGTTTTCTTGTAGAAAACACATTACCTATCTATTGATACTCAATTTTATTAATGAAGCCAAGTTTGTTTCTCTTTAGTCTAGCCTTTTAAAAGTAGAAGGAAAACATGGTTCAGATTGTGAACTATTATATGATATATTATAGAATAAGAGATGTAATGGTTTCATTTGAAAGCTTATAAATGAAATTTTTATGAGCCCTCAATGATATTCAAACAATGAAGCACTGAAACAAATTTTGCAGCTTACGTCTTCGACTGATTTCTTGGCTTCTAACTTCTGAGTATTGTTTGTTATGATTTCTTCATCGCAATATTCATTAACTTTCAAAATTACAGTTTTCAAATGTGAAGATGTAGCCACCTGACATTTGCAAAAAAAACTTTATTATATGCGTATAAGTCTGAAGAGCATAAAAAGTAAAAATGTAGAATCCTTAAACGGTACTCATTGGATGCGAATTGGATGTAAAACGACATTTAAGCGGGACACATTGGATGCATGGTTACGAATTGCAGGCTGTGTGTGCAATCGCGGCTGCAATATTGCTGATGCGGTCTTAAATCATGTGTGTTGCACCGTGACTGCATCATCAGACAATTTCAGCTATGTTTGTTTGAATCTTCTCATCGAAAATTAAAATTTCAGAACCCAAATCTCAACCTAGCTACTTCATATCTAGTGACAAATCTTACCTTTATCGGTCTCATAGCTTTTATGGTTTGTTTGTTTAAATAATAATGGGCATGCTAATAGAAAGCAAATACTATTGTGCATATTAGTTTCTATTTGATCCATCAAATGCAGTTTGTTTTTTATTCTGGTAAGTAGTGAAAATTGATTAAAGTAAAGAGCGACCTAAGAAACAAATACTCTTGTTTTTTAGTGTGATCGACATTTGCAGTGAAGCAAATTCGTATCCAAGAAACAAAAATTAATGTTTATACCGAGCAATCTAAGCAACCATGAATCTAAAAATCGGACAGTATCATTTGAGAATTTTTTTAGCAGAGCTTACTTTCGTTACGAAATTATATTGAACTAAGCTTGCACTACATGGTGTTGCACTACAAAGTTGAGCAGAACTTACTTTTTATGCAAAATTCAGATTTTGATATTTAATTTGTTGCTCATCATCCTGGAAGCATTGAAATGTTTTGTGATGTGAATTTAATCTTTATCTTTTGAAGCTATTATATTTTAGATAATAATCAGTAAGATTGTTAGTGATTTTTTTACACAGTACTGTGCTTTAAATACTGTTTAATTTTAGATAATGACATTGGATTGCAACTACAAAAACATGGAGCTTTAGAATTGGACTTTTCATATGAACATCTTGATTAAGTTACATATTCTAGAACAAATCTCATCTTAGAATATGGTTGCATAGCATAGGCTACTAATTCAAAGTAACCATTGGAAAGAGTTGGAGATATGGTTGCATTTTATCTTAGAATATTACTTTTTAAATCAACCAAGCATAAAAAAAAGATTCTATAATATATAGGTATTCTAGCAAAATAAATGATAGTTTTGTAAGAAAAAAAACAGTAAAAAAGGAGGTGCAAGTAACAATCTCCCAATAGTAATTAACGGTTCATATTTTTGGAAGCTTTAATTGGGCCTATCTCCAAAAATCCAGCCCATAATCACAACCATTTCTAGGGTTTGGGATTTATATTAACTTGGATTTTTTTGGCACCAGAAGAACAACTTAACCTAGCAGCCAAAAACACACCAAAGGTTCCTTCTGATTCCAATTCCATTTGGTTCTTTGCTTTGATCTTTTGTATTTTGCTAAAGTCTTATTATATTCTTTTATGTTTTGAATTTATACTCTACCATCTTTTATCTCAAATTCACCAGTTTTGCAAATGCCAAAAACGTTGTCATTGTTTTCTATTTTTGGCTCAGTCATTGATATATCAGTCTCAAATTTTCTTGTATTGATTTGATCATGAATTTATTAATGTGTTGGCAATTATGGTGCAGATGAAAATCTTCATTATGGCCCAGGATGGAAATAAAATTCTCCTGGAGGTTAAGAGCTCAGACACAATACTCAGTTTGAAGGAGAGAATTGTTGACAAGCAAGATTTGCAAGTGCACCAGCAAAATCTGTTGTTTGGCGGTAGGTCACTACAAGACAGCATGACCCTTGCCGATCACAACATCGAAGATGAGTCAACCATCGACGTCCTCGTCCGCCTTATGGGAGACTAGATGACCACCATATTGAAGATATAGTTAGTTGGTAATTAGGACTGTTTGTAACAATTATGTCATGTTTCATCGGCGACCCTTATCATGAAGACAATCACCATTGATAACATATAGTATTTGTCTTGAGCTGTATGATGATTTTTCTTTTTTATGGGATGATTTTCAGCAATAAAAGAAACACATTTTCTTTTCAACACTAGCTGACATCGTTTGGTGATTCTTAGTTACCTAGATATTTTTCATAAGGTCTCCCGGTTAATATCTATGGGTTAATTTGACTTATTCAAAAAAAAAAAAAAACTTATATAGATAGTAATAGTATAGTTTGATTTAATCTTGATTGCAACATTGAAGTATCCTACTTATTATAAGTCAAGTAACTTAAACTTGAATCCACGTTATTCATTGATCAGCAGACAAAATATCAAAAATTGTGCGGTGTGATGAAGCGTCATGATCACTTTAGTCCCTAAATTTGCTAGACATTGTCAATATAGTTCTTAAATATATCAAAATAAACTCACTTCAAGTTTTATTTTATGTATGTAATTTTAGAAACTAAATTGACTAACTAAAAACATTGTCAAGCACTAAACTAAGAAACTAAACACAACTTATGATAAATATAGGTATGTTTTTGTCTCTAGTCTCTACTTCTACATTTTGGTTTTTGGCCCACTGAAGAATTTAACTTGGGATGTCATAATCAGAAGGAAAGTTGGTTGTGAAAATTAAATAAGGGAAAAAAAAAGAAAGAGAGAGAAATTAGTGAAAATTGTTTGTTTCAGCCATATTAATATTAGCTAGACTAGGCAACTAATAGCCTGAAATAAAGAGGTATGGAGTTCTACCTTCCTTCCTTTATATAGAAGATAGATAGATGGCTGTTGTATACTTGTGTTGCACTAAACATTACAAGCATAAACATAACAGAAGTTCTGTAATTAGCTGCTATCACAACTCACAAATTCAAAAGATGGCCATGAATTATAAACAATCTAATTTCATGTTCATGTAACACCAAAAGTACATATAGATGACCATTAGAGAAAATCACTCATTGTGGCAAATATAGCTCCATTGACTTATGTACTTCACTCATAAACAAGAAAGAAAAAAGTGGACATTGAGAAACATAAGAAATTATTAGTGATGGAGGAACCATATGGAGGAATGAGGATAATGATGATGGCATTTAGTAAATAGAGTGACTCTATTGAACCATAGGTTAGTTGATTTCATGCAAGTCCAAAAGTTACTTTTAAATCAAAGTTAAAAGTAAGAGCTTTGTAAATAAAGTTAAAATTGTTTGACCATAGTTATTATTTTTACCAGATAAATAATTTTAAGCCAAAAGTTGTTTGGTTACTATTTTTTTTTTTTCAATATCTGTTAACACATCAATTCCAAATTTCCAACCACAACATATATCACAATTTTGCTTAAAAAAGTAGATCATGTTAATTTTTTAAAAAAAGAAATGAATCTATTTTTTGACAAAAATTGAAAATGAATCAATCACATGAGAATTAGTAATCCGTGTAAGTTATTCCCAATTCAAAAGCAATCTATTAAAATTTTCCCTTCTCTTTTCGGTTATGCTTATGCATTAAAGCAAGAAAGAGCTAGATTTCACATTTGTTTGAAATTGAATCCGTTCAATTGAATTGACGTGAATAGGCATCATTTGTAGCTTGTAGTTGTACTAATAGATTTATTTGTAGCTCAAGTCAAGTTTGACCATTTTGAGAGTTTGGTAGGACATTTTAGTATATTGAAAAGTTTATTTTATAAGAACGTATTTAAATTATTGTCAAAAGAAAGAATGTATTTAAATTAATAATTTGATATAGGTTTACATTTGAACTAATAATTTGAGAGGATCTTACGTCCCTGTGGGCTCAGTTCAGTTGGTATGGACATTGCATAATTTATGCAGGGGCCGAGGTTCGAACCCCGGACACCCCACTTCTCCACATTTAATTATGGAGCTTCAGCCGCTAGGCTACTAGACCAAAAAAAAAATTGAGAGGATCTTACTATATATAAACATATTTAAATTAGTAATTTAATATATGTTTAGACATACTAACAAACTAATTGATCAATGCCATTAAAATTTAGTTTGTTAATTAACATGACATTTTAGAATTTTCAAAAAAAAAAAGACATTTTAGAGAATCTTACTATATATTGATATGCTTGAATTCTAGTTCAGAATAATATATTTAAAGTGTGAAAAAAATATATGTAGGCTAATAGGTTTAAATTACTTAAAATGTTATAGCAATTTGTTAATCATTCTAAGTACAAAATCTAATTTACTACTAAAAATGATAAAAATAATATTATTCATATGCCGACTTTCTAGCTTAATTGGCTTCTAAAAAAAACATTAATCTTCTTTATTTTATTTTTAAAAAAAGAGTCAAGTAATTTGTTATATCGTTCATCTATAACGATTGGTCTAACCTATTTTCACTTTTACATTGAGCATTCCACTAAATTCTCATATTTAAGAGAGGTGCAACGAGTCAATAATTAAAAACTGTAGTACTTGCTCCAACACGTGAGTTTTCCATCAATAACCAGTCCTCACAGTAAATACCAATGAATTAGCTTGACCATAAGAGAACGCTTGCAAATTAAAAGCAAAGTAATTAAATTAAACAAATTATAAAGGGCTGACCAGCTAGTATTTGCAGAGGATGGACCTAGTCACATATATACATATGGTCCATTGATCTATTGTATGTGTCGTCACTATATTTTCCGGCTATATATAGAATTAATGGGTCTATTAATATAGTTTTCCGGCTATATGACGGGGTTTACATAGTTTTACACTTTACCACTACCAACATCTTTGGAACATATAACAACAAAAATTCCTAGAGCGAGTCTACTCTAGATAGTGATTAATTATTATTTTGGTAAATAACTTTTTTTGTTTTACTATTATTTTGTTTACAATTTGCTCAAAAATATATTTTGTTTACAAGTTTGGAACGGAAGGAAGGAAGGGAGGGATGAAAGAAATTTGGAAAAAAGAATGATCAAATGGAAGAAATAAAAGACCATAGAAATAAGGGGTTTGAGGTTTATTTTTCATTATAATACAAAATCATTTTAGTTTTAGAAACTAAAAAATTGTATTGGAAGGATTTTGAGGGTTTTTGAAAGGTTTGCATGAATTCTTCAAATTTGATATACTTTGTTATAATATTTTTAAAATTAAAAATATATTAATCATAAGCATTAATTTATTATTCTTTAAAAAATACTATTGCAAAAGATAAGAAATATTTTTCATTTTTCCTTTATTTCCCATCTCATAAAGTCCTCATTCCAAACTCTCCAAGAAAACCTAATGCTAAATAAAACGATATTTATGGATTGGTGAATTACCGTTTGAATTAAGATTCAACAGACTTTTTGATTTAGCAGGTAATAAATTGGCTTCTGATATACATTTTTTAGGATGGGGTGTTAATGGTGAGGCGTGGAAGTGAAGAAGGAGGTTGTTTGTGTTGGAAGAGGACTTGGCGACGGAGTGTGCATCTCTTTTATCTAATGTATTTTTGCAGGTTGAGGTGGTGGACCGATGGGTTTGGAAGCTTCATTCCTCCGACCGTTATACGGTGAAAAGTGCTTATAATAAATTAACTGCTGCTGATGTTGATTTTGGGGAGGGATTTAATCATGTGTTTTGGATCAAGACAATTTCTCTCAAAGTTAACATTTTTATTTGGTGTTTGTTGCTAAACAGAATGCCTACAAAGGACAACTTGTTCGGGAGGCATATTTTATCTACTAATGATATTTATTGTTCCGCTGCTTGTGGTTGTATCGAGGATAGAGATCATTTGTTCTTTCAGTGTTCTGTTTATAGAAGCTTGTGGAATTTCTTTCAGTGTTCAGCACCGCAAGGAAAGTTACTAGACAATCTTATTCAATTCGAGGGACTAGGGGGATTTTCTAATAAATCATGTCTAGCTTTCGACATTATTTGTACCTCTGTGGTGTATGTCATTTGTAAGAAACAAAACAGAACAATATTTAATCATAAGGCTGAGAGTCTAACTACATTGACAGAGGATATTAAGATTCAAACTTTCTGGTGGATAAAACTTTTTATGTTTTGTTTGATTTTGATTTACATAACGTAGAGGTTTCATCCTTTGATGTGTATAAAGGCAGTCTCCTAATTAGGTTCTTCAGCTGGTTATTTTTCTTTTGGATCTTTCAGACTTATTGTTTCTTCTGATACACTTTTAATATATTATTTCTTAGTTTTTTCAACAAAAAATAAAGAAGATCTTTATGATTTTTGGGTATATAACAAAATTATTTATGAAGAGTTTAATCAAGTCACGCGTCAGTTTTGATTGATTCAATTTTATAAGCATGATGAATTTTTTCTCAAATAGCATAATTTTTTTTTTTTTAACTTGGTATCTCTGCGTGCAACTGCATAGATTAATCCCTTGAAACATGTATAACTCCATGGGTGCGACATTCTCCTTCAAGAAAATTTAATATTGTTATATTATCATGATTGAATTTAAACTCAAAACCTCTGATTAAATTGAAAGAGGTCATTTACCTTCTTATTCAAATGTCATTGGGTAAAAAGAATAAAAAAGATTGAACTATATATAATTTAAATTTCTTTCCTATATAATAAATTTTCAAATAAAGTTAGTTTGATAAACCCATTTAGACGGAAGATAAAAATAAGGGGTGATAGTCAATTTGGTCTCTCGATGTGTAATGAGTAGTCACAATAATTATTCAATGTATCAAAATTTTAAAATAGTCTCTGATTGTGCGCTATGTTAGTCAAAATAGTCTATTGCCTTAAAATGTTTCATTAGTAGTGTCATATTAATCTCTCAATATATTTGTTTATTGTCGTATTGATATTTATTATAAGTACTTACTTATTGTCATATCAGTCGATATATGAAATAAGTTAATGTCAACATTGATGGATTATTATAACGTCAAAAACTATTTTGAGTAATGAAATGCACAATCTCAAACTATTTTAAAATTTTAATACATGAGTGACTTATGACAATTCCTTATACATTTAAAGACCAAAATGATAATTTACCCATAAAAATACTAATGCAAGGTCAATAAGGCTCGAGACCCCTAAATTTTATAAATCTTGTTTACTACTATAGTTGTAGAGTATAGTACATAGTAGATATATGGTGCGTTTGTTTCAGCTTTAAAAAAAATAGATTTTAGGTTAAAAGAATCTAGAGATTTTTTAAAAAAAATCTAAAACTATTTATGTTTGTTTACTAACATAAAAATCATTTTTTTTAAAATTTGAAGTTCTTACACTTATGTTCCTTGTATTTAGAAAAAAAATAGATTTTTTAAAAGCTACTTGGAATAGTTTTTCATTTTGAGACTAAAAATGATTTTTTTAACAAAATGAATTTTTAAAAAAATCTGAAACAAACACTACAATAATAAAAAAAATAGATTTTTTTAAAAAAAAATCCCAAACAAACGGGCCCATAGATAGATTGATAGGTGAAAAAAACCAATCTTACCAAAGCTTACATTCAAAATTTCCGTTGAAATATGCGTAATAAATAGTATCATTGACTGATATATTATCTCCTTATTTATATTATTTTTATTTCCTTGTAAATATCTGTTATGTAATTAGGCTTGATTTACTCCTATGATCATGGGATTTACTTTGTACATATTCTTATTATAAAAAAGGCTGAGAGCGAATCTCTCAAGTTATTCAGCACCAGAAAACCTTGTTCTCAACTTGCATCAGAGCTCACGATCAGTGAGCCTGAGAGCAAAAGTCAAAAATCTCAAAACCTTAGCCGTCAAGTCACAAACCTAGTTGTCCTGTCGGTTGATCTATACAGCCGGCCCTAGGTATCACACCGCCTCTCATATCAAATCCTTCTTTGACTTAGTTTGGTCGGTAGGTTCACGTTTCCGCTGTTTTTTCTCTGTTTTTGTGATCTGTGAACAATTTTTTGGACTGTTCCGAATCTGTCCTTGGTCCCACTTACACCCAAGTGCTGTCAAAGATGACTTCAATACCAGAGAAGGTTGGATCCTCTGTTAAGAGTCTTGTGTCATATGTTTTCTCCAGCAATCCCTCTATAACGTCGGAGAAACTAAATGGTGATAATTATCTCAATTGGTCGGCTACTGTTAACATGTGGTTTTTTGGACAGAAGTTCTAAAATCACCTCACTAAGAAGTCCTCCGAAATTGAAAAAGATGTGCGTGATGAATGGGATCAAGCTGATTGTTAATGAGTTTCTCTTTTGTGGCAAACCATTGAGCCCTCCTTGCTGGTCCATTATCGCTCATACACCACTTATTATGATATTTGGCAAAAAGCTAAGAATGTCTATTCTAATGATATCCAACGTCTTTATGGTGTGATTCATAATCTAGCCACCCTGAAGATGATAGAAGATAACATCACAAATTATGCTAATAAAGCCCAGTCAGCCGTAACTGAGTTCAAGCTCCTTGTGACCGACAACGACCCAAAGAAGATGCTTGATAAATTGGATAATGTTTGCATGGTTTATGTCCTTCACGGTCTTCATGAAAATTATGAGTCGGTCATGAGCAACATTCTTTCAGCATCAGATATTCCCTCAGCAGAGGATCTCATCAGGCGCCTCACACGCCTTCCTGGTCCAAAAGGATTAGGGGGGAACATGTCTCATACTGACATGGAATCTTCTGCCTTTGTTTCAAACTTTGCAGGTCGTGGAGGACGCGGTCTTAGTCGTAGGGGAGGTCGTGGCGGTCGTCCTCAATGTACTTATTGTAAACGCTTTGGTCATTATGAAAAATCGGTGAATGTGGCTCAGTCTATTGATAATGGAAACACCAAAAAGAATGTCATATCTGATGAGGAGTACAAGTCATACATACAGTTTAAGGCTTCCCAAGCCTCTTCATCGGCAACAATTGCTCACACTGGTAATTCTACAGTTTGTCTCTCTCAATCATCATCTGTTGGCCCTTGGATTTTGGACCCTGGAGATTCTGATCATGTGGCTGGTAATCCATCTCTTTTATCAAAAATAACCCAACCTAAAATCCCACATCATATCACTATTGTTGACGGCTCTAAAGCTAAAGCAAGTGGCGTCGGTCAAGCCACTCCTCTCCCATCTTTAAATCTTGACTATGTTCTTTTTGTTTTCAACTGTCCATTCAATTTGATTTATGTTAGCCGTTTGACCAAGAGTCTTAATTGCTCTATAACTTTCACTTCTGATTCTTTTGTTATACAGGATCGGAGTGCGAAGCAGATGATTGGTGCAGGCTATGAGTCACATGGACTTTACTACCTTCAGTCTTCATCTACAATTGCATCCTCTTCTACTACAGAGTCTTCAAGTCTTCTTCACCGTCGTTTAGGTCATCCAAGTCTCAAAAAATTCAGAGTTATGGTTCCTCATTTGTCTCAGTTGTAGTCGTTGGATTGTGAATCTTGTCAGCTTGGGAAACATGTCCGGTCTTTCTTCCCTAGTAGTACTCGGTCACAAGCCCGCTCTCCTTTTGATGTCGTCCATTCTGATGTATGGGGACCAAGTCGAGTCACTTCATATTTTGTTACTTTTATTGATGAGTTTTCTAGATGTGCATGGATCTTCCTACTTAAGGATAGGTCAGAACTATTAAGTGTATTTCAAAATTTCTTTAAGGAAATTCAAAATCAGTTTGGTTGTTCTATTCGCATTTTGTGCAGTGATAATGCAAAAGATTATTTTTCAACATCATTTAATTCTTTTATGTCTGAAAACGAAGTGATACATTAGTTATCTTGTCCCCATACCCCACAACAAAATGGCATTGTTGAACCTAAACACCGGCATATAATTGAAACAACACGTACTTTTCTTATTAATGCCAATATTCCTTTGAAATTTTGGGGTGATGCTGTCCTCACTGCATGATACTTGATTAATAGAATGTTGACATCTGCAATCCAAAACAAGGTTCCCCATTCCATATTGTTCCTGATGAACCTTTGTTTCGTATTGCTCCTCGGGTTTTTGGATCCACTTGCTTTGTTCATGATCTTACTCCAGGTTTAGATAAATTGTGTTACTGTGCAATTAAATGTGTCTTTCTAGGCTATTCAAGAGTTCAAAAAGGATATCGGTGCTATTGTCCCTCCATACATCGCTTCTACATGTCTGCTGATGTCACATTCTTTGAGGATACACCTTTCTTTGCGTCTTCCATTGAGTCTGAGTCTATCTCTCAAGTATTACCAATTCCTTTCCTTGTCCCGATAATTCCACCCACGCCTGTCATTGATCAGTCAACTCCATCCTCTTCCATGGAACCCCCTAGTCCTCCTCCACCTCCTCCACTCCAAATTTATCAGCGTCGTCCACGTCTCCCTCCTGCCAATCCACAATCTACAGAAAGTCCAAGTGACTCATCTCCTGCCCCAATCTCCTCTTCTACTTCAGATCTGCCTACATTGTCATATGACCTTCCTGTTACTTTACGTAAAGGTACACGTTCCACCCGTAATCTTCATCCCATTTATAATTTCCTAAGTCATCATCGTTAATCACCTACACACTGCACTTTTATATCTTTTCTTTCTTCTATCACTATTCCTAAGTCTCCATATTAAGCTCTTTCACATCCAGGTTGGCGACATGCTATGATTGATAAGATGACAGCCTTGGAATCTAATCAGACATGGACTCTTGTACCTCCTCCTTCTGGAAAATCTATTGTTGGATGTCGTTGGGTTTATACTGTTAAAGTTGGTCCAGATGGGAGGATTGACTGATTGAAAGCTCGCTTGGTGGCTAAAGGATACACTCAGGTGTTTGGCCTAGATTATAGCGATACCTTCTCTCCTGTGGCTAAAATGGCTTCTGTTCGCCTATTTCTTTCTATGTTTGCCATGCGACATTGGCCATTATATCAGTTGGATATCAAAAATGCATTTCTTCATGGAGATTTAAAGGAAGAAGTATATCTGGAGCAACCTCCTGGTTTTGTTGCTCAGGGGGAGTGTCGTGGGTATGTTTGTCGTCTTCATAAGGCCTTGTATGGTCTCAAGCAATCCCCTCAAGCATGGTTTGGGAGATTCAATAATGTTGTTCAGCAATATGGCATTATTTGAAGTGAATCCAACCACTCTGTGTTTATAAATGCTCATCCAACAAATATATCTATTTGGTCGTGTACGTTGATGATATTGTTATTACCGGTGATGATCATGATGGGATTGCAGGACTTAAACATCATCTAGTCCAACACTTTCAGGTTAAAGATCTAGGTCGGTTGCATTATTTTCTTGGTATTGAGGTGGCTCAATCTAAGGCAGGAGTTTCTATTTCCCAGAGAAAGTATGCTCTAGATATCTTGGAGGAAACAAGTATGCTTGATTGCAAGCCGATTGATACTCCTATGGACCCAAATGTCAAGCTGCTACCTGATCAAGGGGAGATCTTTTTAGATCCTGGAAGGTACAGAAAGTTAGTTGGGAAGCTAAATTATTTGACAATGACAAGACCAGATATTTCATATGCAGTCAGTGTTGTTAGTCAATTCCTGAATTCCCCTTGTGATATTCACTCGGATGTTGTGGTTAGAATTCTAAGATATATCAAGAGAGCCCTTGGAAAAGGTCTTGTTTATGCATACAAAGGTAATTCAGATATTGTTGCGTATACAGACGCAGATTGGGATGGAAGTTCGTCTGACAGAAGGTCCACATCTGGATATTGTGATCTCATTGGAGGCAATTTGATTTCATGGAAAAGTAAGAAGCAAAATGTCATTGTTAGATCAAGTGCAGAGGCAGAATATAGAGTTATGGCACTTACTGCATGTGAGCTCATATGGCTCAAGCATCTTCTCCAAGAGCTTCACTTCAGTAAAATAGGCACAATGAGTATCATTTGTGACAACAAAGCAGCCCTACACATTGCCTCTAATCCAGCCTTTCATGAGCGAACTAAGCATATTGAGATCGATTGTCATTTTATTCGTGACAAAATTATGTCTAGTGAAATTGCTACTTCTTTTGTTGGTTCTAATGATCAACTAGCAAATATCTTCACGAAGTCTCTTCGAGGACCAAGGATCACTTACATATGTGACAAGCTTGATGCATATGACTTGTATGCTCCAACTTGAGGGGGGGTGTTGAGATATCCGTAATAAATTGTATCATTGATTGATATATTATCTCCTTATTTATATTATCTTTATTTCCTTATAAATATCTGTTATGTAATTAGGACTGATTTACTCCCTATGATCATGGGATTTACTTTGTACATATTCTTATTATAAATACAAAAGGCTGAGAGCTAATCTCTCAAGTTATTCAGCACCAGAAAACCTTGTTCTCAACTATTTCTTTCCATGAATGAATGAAAAATACTAACATCATCCACAATGAAACATCCATTTTAGATGTTCTTTTTTTTTTGTTACACCATTTTAGATGTTTAAGTGGGATATGTATCATCAATTTTAATTTTTTTTTAATATTAATATTTATTAAGCACTCAATATCTCCAACTCAACATCTAAAAAAAATTATTGATCCCTCCAATGACTCTAAATCATTAATAGAAAATTATTATATTGATCCCACCAATAACACTAAATCATTAAATGTCAACAAAAATCATTTATTTTAATGTGATTTATTTAAAAAGACCTCAAAAAAATGAAGAGAGGTGGTGCTTCCATAGCCACACTTCTCTAGAAGCATCATATTTATTTGGTCTATAATAGAGGTCTATTTAACATGAAGTTAAATAAGTGAAGCACCGACCATGACGAATGATCTAATATTAGCAGTTTAGTTGTCATTTAATGCTTTTGATTAAGCCTTTTCTTATTTATTTGTTTTAATATATTCTTTTTGAACTGAATGTCTATGTGTTATATAGTCATCTAATATGAACTTCTAAAAATCGTTCAAAGGCGAAGTCCTACCATCTTTGAAAATTTACAATAAAATATCTTTCTATTTTTTTACTAAAAATAGTAAGAGTCTATCTCAAAAAAATAAGGCTATGTTCCATTATTCATCCAATAGAAAAGAAGTGTTAGAAAGAGTATTACAAAGAGAGTGTTTCTAAAATTTCTCTCAACAAGGAGTCTAGATTGTTCTTGCCTGCATAAAATTACCATAGTTATCGCGAATACACATACCAAAACTAGTTTTGCCCGATAGTTTAAAAAACATGCATCAATATTACATTTATAGGAACCAATGAGAGGAGGATGCCGACTATCGAAAATCGAAATACTCATGTTAAGATATACATTCCACAACATTAATTTGTTGTTTATCCTTGATCCATTCTCAAAGAATTGGTTATGTCCTCTTTCCATAATTTGGTAAGAAGGCATGACATTATCTTCAAAAAAGCTAAAGCAATACAAGAATTTTAGGTTAATTCCTTTTTAAGAAATCAAAGAAAATATCTTTAAAAGAATCGGCTGTATATTAAGAGGATGAAGTTGGTCCCATAAACCTTGCCTTTGCCTCCGCCAACATTCTTTACTAAGTAAACATGTGATAAAGAGGTGCCACAAATTTTCCATTTTACTATCACAATTGCAACAAGTAGAGGGACCTAAGTCTCACCAAGAATAAGGATTATGACCAATATAAAAAAGCACACCGTGGAAAATATTTAGGTATAACATAGTCACATAATCCTTCATTAAAGTAGTCTCGAGCCAAATCACATAATCTCTCTTGATTATCCACAACCTCTCCTCCCATCGAACATAATGAAGGTATAACATCCATTTTCCTATGGAAAGTTGCAGACGCATGAAAGTACTTGGTATTAGAATCATCTTTATGTTGCTGTTTATTCCCTCCATCTTATAATAAGTGTTATTTTTACATTTTTTTTTATTTGTCTCACCATAATTGTCTAGTATTACTTTTTTCCACTAAATTTGTTTTTATTATTGAATTTCAATTCACTTAACTACTCTACTAACTACAATCAATAAGAGTATTTTTCTAAACAGTACTAATTTTATTGTTAAAATCAATTCAAATAATCGTTTCATTAAAAAACACACACAATTCAAATACAACACTTAATTTGAGATGAATGAAGTAACATTTTTGAACAAGCAAATGGAGTAACATCACTACTAAAAAAACAAAAATTAGTGAGGGATATTTAGTGAGGGAAAACGTGAAATCCCTCTCTAATTCCGTCATTAATTTTTGCGACCAAGGAATTTGTGAGGAATTTCATTTTTTTCGTCACTAATTTCCCTCGCTAATTTTGCTTTTTTTAGTAGTGCATTTGAACGGTAAATTGAAAAGATGGAGTAACATTTGGACGGTAAATTGAAAAATATATTTTAATTTGTTTTCCCTCAAAAATATTTTTTAAAAAAAATGTTGAAAAATAAAATTTGGACGGTAAGCACTCAAGTCAAGAATGCATCATTAATGGAATACTAAATTTGGACGGAGAAATATGTTTTGATGATCACCTTAATTGATCAAATTAACCTGCATCATCATCACACACGAAATAATAGTATTTACTTTAGCCATGAAGACAAATATTATTTGGACGGTAAAAACGAATGCTAAATAATATTCACAATTTGCTCAAAAAAAAAATATTCACAAAAAATAATGATTAAATAATTATAGTTAATGTATCACCTTAATATCACTTTGGAGTACCATAAATTTTTTTTTTGAAGGGTGGAGTACTTCTTATAGCTTCTAGTAGTATGTATTTATTTTTGCATGGAAAGACAAGCAAATTAAGAAGCCGGTTTTGATATATAATATTAATATTAATATTTATTTATATATTTCCATTCTTCTTTTTTTTTTTTGAAGGAGTATTTTCATTCTTTCTGTTAATTTTTTTCTTCACATTATGATATTTCTATATATCTTTATAGAGAGTTGTTTAACAATAAATATGAAATTAAAACTTGTCAAAAAAAAATGAAATTCCTCTCCAAAAAAAAAATGAAATTAATTTCTTTTAATTTGTTTTTTCACTTTATTATATTTCTATATATCTTTATAGAAAGTTGTTTAACAATAAATATGAAATTAAAATGGAAATTTTTTTTTTTATAGAAATTTGTTACACAATATCTTTATAGAAAGTTGTTTAACAATAAACATGAAATTAAAATGGAAAAAAATATTTTTTTTATAGAAAGTTGTTACACAATAAATATGAAATTAAAATGGAAAAAAATTATTCACTCAATTTTAAAATAATAAAATGGTCGTACACATAATGACATTGATTACTAAATGAAATTAAAATGGAAAAAGAAATTCTTTATAGAAAGTTGTTTCACAATAAATATGAAATTAAAATGGATTTGTAAAAAAAAATGAAATTAAAATGGAAAAAAATTATTCACTAAATTTTAAAATAATCAAATGGTCGTACACATAATGACATTGATTACTAAAACTTGACCTATATTGACTACTGGTAAGATTTTCTTCATGAAATCAAACAAATAAATGATCACTAATTTGATTTTCTTTCTCTTCATGTGAAAAGAAAAGGATTGAACGTAGGGAGCATAATATGTACTATTACTATTGCACAGAAAACAAGTTAAAATGAATGGATTACTAGATTGACTAAAATCTAAATATTGTACAATAAATAAAGATACAAATGCTAAGAACCGATGAGAAAATGACAAGTTTGATATTAATTGGATGTTCAATAATAGACTTTTAGGCCTAAGATTCTGTGTATAACCAAACAGGCCAAATCAACGGTCCATAATCACTTATCAAGCTCAAACACTTGATAAAACAAAAATAAATCCGCCACACAATTTTCTGCCACGTGTCAATCAATCAACGGTTAGTTTCTCCTTACAATTTTCCTGTTTTGTCTTTAGCCTCAGCCTAATTGCATGCAATTGGTCTCTCTCTCTCTTCATATCTTAATTATTCACATATAAAGAGAGTGAAGAAAAAAAATATTAAAAATAAAAAAAAATCTATAAAAAGAAGGGAAAAAAAAAGAATAGAGAGAAGGGTTATCTTTCAAACCTTATTAGCAACAAGGAGAGGCTAGAATTGCTCTTGAAATCTTGAAAAAGGTTAAAAACTTATCCTATCTTCTTTCTTCACAAAATTGTCACAATATATTACATTCTTCTCTCATCACTATATACTATATAGTCTTTTTCTCTTCACTCTCTTTTTCTTTCTTTCAAGTTCTTATCATCATCATCATTCACATATTCATATACTTTCATCATTCATATTGAGAATTGCTCTTTTTGTTCTTTGGTAGTGCCAAAAGGGTATTGTGAGAGAAAAAAAAATGGCCCCAAAATCAGGGAAAGGAAAAACAAATAAAGCTAAGACAGAGAAGAAGAAAAAGGAGGAGAAAGGTCACATTCTTTATCTTACTTCAAGAATTTTAAAAACAAACATCATATTTTTATGTCTTTTTAATGAAACATGTCTTACTAAATAATTTTACCTTTGTTTTAATTTTCATTTTTTCAGCAGTGGCACCTTCTCTTGTAGACATTATTGTGGTAACTCCTTATGATTCTCAAATTGTATTGAAGGTACACATTTTTTCTCACATTCTTCAAAATTGATTTTTAAAAATTGGTTGAATTTAATATTATTAATAATGATTAATAATATTCTTTTTTTTTTTTTTGTGTAAAAGGGTATCTCTACTGATAAGATACTTGATGTGAGGAAGCTATTGGCTGTGAAGGTGGAGACATGCCATTTTACAAACTATTCTTTATCTCATGAGGTTTGTGTTTTTTAGTTCAATTGAGTATTTTTTTTAATATTTCATCATTCTTTAATTTATTAATAGTTTATTCCTAACAAGCCAAACTAAGTACTTAGCTTATATTTAGTTATTTTGATTATTTAACTAATTGGTTTATTCTTCCTCTTTAATTAAGGTTAAAGGTCAGAGATTAAATGACAGAGTTGAAGTTGTTACCCTAAAGCCATGTCTACTAAGAATGGTTGAAGGTAGGTGTAGCTAGTATATCTGTTTATTCAACATCAACTACCATTTGTGTCACATATTTGCATGTGCATTTTGTTAAATTTACCATGTGTTGAAATTTTTATGCAATTAGTATAATCTAAGTACTTTATTGTATCTTAGCAAAGAGGGTAATAAACTATTTAACTACTTAGTGATGCAAAGCAAATCTTGCACCTATAAAAAATAAGCCATGAAAAAGGTCAATTTCAAAAGTTTGTATCAAAAAGATGTAAAAATAAAAGTTTTACTTTTTTACATATAAATATTTGAAAACGTAAAATAGAGTAAAAACAAATGGCAATTTTATTATTTAAAATAAAACATTTAAACTTTTTCCTAATTATTAAACATACCCTTATTTGTTTATCTACTTTTAGTGCTGATTGAATAACATACGGGGCATATATAAATGACCTAGTGTGTGGACATGTCTAGGGTGGATGTGACCACTAATGAATCATAACTATGGGAAATATTAATATTTAAACACATAATGTTAATTTTTTTATATATTTAATGGTTATTACTATTGGTAATGGTTCACCCTCCATCTACCACGTTCTTTGCTCCATCTACCAATGGAAAGAGTCAAAGAGTTTTACCATTTTTTATAGTATCAAAAAATAAAAAATAAAAACATTTTACTAGTACTATTTATTTATAGGTTGCAAAATCAATGCTGCCCTTTATTTTTTGCTGAAACATTTGGTATCTTTCGAAGTTGAAGTTGAGTACAATCATATTTTAGATATTTTTAGATTTGGAATCTATGAAAATTCTCTTGTTTCTCTCATTCTCTTGTTAAAAACTTTGTCCAATGTCACTAGTGTCAAAGCCTCTAAATAATTATTGAATCATTCCATGTACTGATTCATAAGATTTGTTTATTCTTATAGTATATATTTGGTGATTTTAATCAACTATTTGGTAAAAATTCATGTGAGTAACTTTAACATAAAATATAGGGTTAGTAATTGCTCTTTAATGCTTCCCATATTGGAGAAGACAGGTTGCTCCTAAGAAGTCATTACATTTTTTATGGTAACATAAAAATATCATTTTCTGGGGTCCCTTGTAAAACTCAGAAAGCAATCACATTCATTGGTTCAGATGCTTTCAACAAAATCAAATTTTTTAACAAGTTAAAATAACACAAACTATTTGATATACTAAAAAGAAATATTTTATTTATTAAAAATGAAAATGTACTAGCTTTATATAATGAAAAAAAATTCAAACAATTTTTTATACTTTAATTGTTTTTCAATTTTTTTCTCTCAGATAAATGTGAAGATTATTATAGTCATTTTCATTTGCGGTGATATTTGTTTTTGTGTGATGCATTTATTGATTCTATAGATTTTTTTTTTGTCGTTATTTATTCATTCAAGTTGCGTCCTTAGTGGAATATCAAACCCCACCTCTCTGTTTCCATCTCATTTCAAATAAATCTCCATCACATCTTTATATATTCAATAATAAATAATTTAACTTATGTTTGGAGCGGGTTTTTGAAAAAAGTTATAGAATCATATTTTAAAAAAGTATAAAATACTTGAAAAATGTAAGGAACTATGTTGTATTTCTCCTTCACTTTTAATTTAGGTTCATCTTCTTCGAGTTAGCTCAAATCAATTGAATTTATAATTTTTTTAAAATGAAAAACATTGACTAAAATGTAAGTTTGATCCTTCAAAATCCTCCGAAACTCTCGCTCTAAAAGTATTATTGTATTGTTATTATTTTAATCCATATTTACAAGCACCATAGTCGACATATCAAATATTCATGTAACTTTACTAGTCTGAGTCGTATTTACTGAACTATACATTGTGCATGTATTTTTCATTTTATTTTCTAGGGATAAAATTCATAGCATTTCATTAGATAATAAGTCATTGATACGTAATATTTTTACAGTAAAAATAAATACACTATTTTATTATTTTTTAACAGAGGATTACAATGAAGAATCTCAAGCAACTACACACGTGCGAAGACTATTGGACATAATAGCCTGCACAACAAAATTCGGAAAGCCCAAACGCAACATTCCAGGCCCAGACTCATCAAAGCCCAAGAAAAACGGAAAAGCCCATAATCAAAACAAGAGCGGTTTGAGCCCACCCGTAACACCCAATGGAGAAACTCGGGTCGGGTCACCGATGTCGGAGCCACCGGCATCTCCGATTTCGGAGAATGTGGGAATGGTGGCGATTCATCCGACGCCGAAGTTATCGGATTTTTATGAATTCTTTTCGTTTTCGAATCTCACCCCTCCGATTTTGCGTGAGTCTCTCTCTCTAAAATTCATGCATCTTTGTTAGGGTTGAAAATTTGACATGGTGATAAGGGCATTACTGTCTTTTTTATGCAGATTTGAAGAAATGTGAGCTGAAGGTAGAAGATGATAGAGGCAAAGGAGATTACTTTCAGCTTCAGGTTCTGCTAATTTTTTTATTTTTTTTGTTTCTTATTTCTTTTATTACTTTGAGCTTGTTTGAATTTGAATTGTTAATTTCAGCTTATGTAATATGATATGACCAAATGCTTGTGAGCTTATAAGCTATAAGCTAAAAAAATGTGACTTGCCAAACATACCCTTTGTATGGCAGAACAAAAATGCTACTAGCTTATAGCGTATAAGCTCGTATAATTGTTGTTCTTTTGCATGTATATCACGGCGTATTGAAAAAAAATTAAATGTATTACCCTGCAATATTGTTATTTTTGCATGTGTATTATTTAAAGCTGAAAGTGTAAATGTTGTTGGTGCATTAAGGTTAAAATCAGCAATGGGAAAGTAATTGAAGTGGTTGCTTCAGAGAAAGGCTTTTACAGTGTTGGAAAGCTGTCTCTACAGAGTCACACATTGGTTGATCTTCTTCAACAGCTTAGCAGAGGTTTTGCTAATGTAAGTTTCTATTTATGCACATTTATTTGATTGTCTTGTTTTTTTCTCAACCTGAACAACTTGGTCACTGTGCATAAGTATCTAAAAATGACTGATCAATGCAGGCTTATGTTCTCTTAGTGATATTCATGACATTATAAATGGGCTAGTTTTTAAATGATTTCCTTCTAAATTGGTAGCAAGATTTTCATGTGTTGGATTTTGATCAGATCCCCTTGCATAACAAGTGGTTCAATGTTTTCATCCTTGACTCAATAAAATGACTGATCAATGCAGGCTTATGGATCATTGATGAAAGCTTTTTCGGATCGTAATAAGG
>Ga0315914_1004143_pt1 | contig 21729 bp, 15 predicted proteins | sample MpolenodulesMG_FD_203920 | JGI IMG/M metagenome (GOLD analysis project Ga0315914, IMG submission 203920) | Medicago polymorpha root nodule microbial communities from Los Angeles, California, United States - elongated nodules | ecosystem: Host-associated > Plants > Roots > Nodule | place: USA...
TTTGTGGGGTGTTACACTTAAAACAAGGTAGGATAAAATTAGATTAAGTGTAGTCTTGTTAATCTGATGAATTGATGATACTATGGGGACTGAACTTTTGATGTCACTGTACAAACAGTGGGGTGTTATTCACTACACTTTTGATGTTATAGTGTTAATTTCATCAGAAATGTCATTTTCACGACTTCACCGTAGAATTTTCCATTTAAATATTGCAAAGTCATATATATAAGCCTTCATGACATGCAATGACATGTTAATTGAAAGGAAAAAAACAAATTACTTCAATGCAAATTTAGTATACGTAAGAGTATCACATAACCACACACACTCACACACACACACTAGAAAAGTTGAAATAACTACAACAATTTCGAAAGGAAAAATGTGAAATTCATTTATAATTATGTTGCTAAGTGTACCTTTTTTTTTTCTTCTCTAATTTCTATCGTTATTCAAAAAATTAATAATTTTATAGCTATGGAAATTTTAATTTTCAAATACAAGTGCCTATGATTTGACGATTGAAGGACACAATTTTAATCAGCATGTGGTTACATAAAGTTCAAATGTTAATTGTTATTAATGTGTGTGTAAAAATGGAAGAATGTTATTAATTTACCTATTATATCGTTCCTTAATGGCTGAAAGAAGCTTATAATTATCTTGTTCATTGGTGGCCAAGGCTTCCTTCACAAGATGTTCGCGATAAACACGATTCAACTTTCTTACATCGATTTGTTCCATTCTACCTTTGGTCTTATTTGAAATTGATGAGTTACGACGAAATTCTGAAGATGGTTTCCTCATCAATGCCAAATTGATGCGTTTTTCCGTAGGTAACCTCAAGAGGGCAAACATTTGAAGTTCTTCTTCATCTTCTTCCACCCAATCTGCATTTGATGCCCTTGCAAATGAATGCTCCCTTGATTCAACCGCATCATAATCAACCCCTAACATATTGATTTTTCTTCTTCTTCTCCTCTTTGTTTTAAATTTAAAAAAATATATACAATGCGTATCTCAATCCAATAAAATGGAATCATAAAACTAATAACAAGAATAAAATGAGGCACTCTATAGATCTACACACCACTCATAGAAACTTATACTTCTTTTTCTCACTCTTTCTCTTTCATAATCCAAAGAAGAAGGGAATTTGGTTAACGTAAAGTGAAGGGCTTATGTTCATGTCTATATATGGACGTAAATAACTAAGTTGCATGCATGACATGGCCAAGTCAATTAAGATAAAATTAGCTAGCTTATATTCTAGTGTTTTTTTTGGTCAAATTTGTATTCTAGATTTTAGTTATGATTTCCTTTTTCTAGAACCATTACAGGTGATTACTAGCAACAAAACAAAAACATTATAGGTGATATCATACTCCATTAATTTTTTTTTATTAATTGTTGTTTTTTTGGGGGGGAAATAGATAAAATTGGTTAGCTTATATTCTAACATTTTTCTTGCTATTTTTCTGTTTTCTAGAAACATTATAGGTGATTATTAGCACAATCTAAGATTACAGGTGAAAAAAGTAATAGTCTTAATTGTTTGCTCTTGATATCATTTATAGGCCTTTCAAAACTATGGATCGAAACCAACGTATGAAAAACAAAGAAGAAGAAGAAATGAGGTATTATAAAATACTTTTTAATTTTAATTTTCATTTTATTTTTCGCTTTCCTTCCTATTAAAAGATGATACCATGAAAATCATTTATTATTTTCGTTAAATCTTTTTTTTTTCTCCGGTCAAATTTATTTTTTATTCCAAGAACTTTTTAAACATTTTGTATTTATTTTTTAGTTAAAAATGAAAAAAAAATTTAGAGGAAAATGAAAATTTTCTATAACTTATAGATGATTAAAAATATATATTTTAAAAATAAATAAAAATTTCTTGAAACTATTTGTTTTAAAATCTTTATTAGGACAAAAATATATTTAATCAATGACTTTTTTTTTGTCAAGTAACTTAGTGTCTGAAGCTCACACAATTTAAATATGAAAAAGTAGAGTGTTTGTGGTTTGAACGTCGGCTCTTGCATATACTATGCAATATCCTTATAACAATATATAAAGAAAATATAGTCTTTTGGATTAATTTTTTTTCCTCTTCATATTTACCCTTCATTTAAACTATTTGATCATTTATATAATATCACAAATGCATAGATGGATGCTTATAGAAAGATAATAAAATATTTTTGGCAATAAGATCAAAATAATATTTCATTTTGATTATTTACTTACAAAGAAGTGTGTTAGGTGTGGTTCGTAAATAAGTGTGTTATTGACTTGAACTGTGTGCAATGAACTTTGTGCTTAGGACTCATTTCATATTTGCAGTGGATTTCCAGATTAGTCGGAAACTTCAGACTTGCGGCAGTGCCCTAAGGGCAATGGTTAAACATCCAAAACAAGTAAGTTTTCAAGAAAAAGTTGTGTAATCATTACTTTATCAAAAGTAACATCTTATATTTTCAAGACAAAATTTGTATTTGTAGATTCATTAACCGTTGCTCTGAGGACACTAGTTAGCAAGACCCTTTTTTTATTCATCAATATCATAAAAATTATAACGTAGTTTAAATGATCGATAAATTGAAGAAGAAAAATTCAGCCAAAAGGTGTGTTTCCCTTTATATCTTTACTAGTGGAAAGACGGACACTACCGTACTCGTCTATCCGCTCTTTTTACTATGCTAATGTGTGTGTATATTTTATTATGTTTGTTTGTATAATTTTGATTGCAATTTTTGAATTTTCAATATTAATGAAAATTATTCGTACATATCTACAATTATTGTCAAAACTTATAGCGAAATTACTTATCAACTCGACGTATTTTGGTTTGGTTGTATATAAAATTAAAATAAAATAACAATCATTTATTCTTAATTCTAATAATAATTCGTAAAATGATAACATAAATGTATAAATGACTTGTTATGTAAAGGAAAAATCATATGATTGCGATATAAAAATACCTTTAAAAACTACATTTTCCGTAAAGTCCCCATCTTCTCATTGTATTTCTTTGATGAGAATTTTTTGTTGAATTTTGACAAACCTCTCATACACACACAGTTAGTTACATTTTATAATTTTAACATTAGAATATACTCTTATCTATTTGTAATATGTGCTATTTGTATTGAGAGTTGATGGTAATTTTGGAAGAAGAAAAAGTCAGACCAAAAGAGACAAAATAAGTTATTTTCTTTATATATAGTATATATATAGATATATTTATTATTAAAAAAAATATAGATATATTTAAATTATCAATAAAACAATAATCAAATTCCATTAAAATAGGAACGATCCACAACAATATGAGGAATAATCATCAACAATAGAAATTATATCGGAAACTATATAAAAAAAAACCTTATTTTGACTTTATATACAAAAATGTTGTGTTTGATGTGACATTTTTCCTTTCAGTTTTACCTTTCATTTAATTATTTTTTACCATTTTATTATTCATTTCCAATAAAAATGGATATACAAGCAAATCAGTGCTCGAACACTAGTAATTCCACAGTCTAGAGTGTTTGGTTGATCAATTTACCTACCCTTAATTTAATTCTTTGAAGTTTAAAAATTGTTCCTTAACATATAAGAGTCTAGGTTACATAAAAATTTACAATTTAAGATCCTTAATGAATGCTCCTAATACTCATTAGCAAACACATATTGTGTCATTAGAATACTTGTTAACGAAACCCAAAAAAATTTCTTCAGAGAAATGTTATTGAGTGCCTTAGAAGTTAGAATGTCATCTTTAAAATGAATAAGTGAAAAATTTAAATTTTAAACTTCGACTTATACATATAATGAAATGTCTTTATCAACTGAGTTATATACTCACAAAGACCCTTAGGGTCCGTTTGGTTCGAGAATTAGGAGAGGAGGGGAGGAGATTTTAACGGAGTGGAGGGAGGGGATATATTTTAAGAATGTGTTTGGTTCGAAAGGGGAGGGGAGGAATTTTAAAATTATTTTACCGTTTTACCCTTAAACTTAATTAAATAAGGATAATAAAGTAAGGAAATAATAACGATGTAATTGATGATCTCACGATGTAGACGATGAAATAATGGATTAGTAATAGGGTTGTTATAAGTAGTAATAAAATTTGCTACAATGAAAAGTTGTTACAAGGATAATATAACTTAATAATGATAAAAGTTATTACAAGATAATAAAACCTATAACCTAATAATAATATAAAAAAAGTTGTTTCAAAGATAATATAACCTAATAATAATAAAGGTTGTTATAAGGATAATATTGAGATTTTAAATTAATTTAAGGATACTTTTGACTGTGCAATAAACTTTGTTCCCCTTCCATCCCCTTCTAAAAATTGAACCAAACGGACCCTCCCCTCCCCTTCAAAACTCTCGAACCAAACGAACCCTTAAAACATTTTCTAATAACCTTAAATAATACTACCTTCGTCCCTTTATATAAGACCTTTTTGCAAAAATCACGGGAATTAAGAAAGTAAATATTTGTATTAAAGTTGTTTGTAATCATTATTGTTTTTACAATTTTATCCTTAAGAGAGAGAGTTGGTTTATGTTTACCATATACTATTTATTGTTGATTGAAGAAAAAGATGTATAATAAATAGGGACATGTATGTAAAGAAATCATTAATGTAGTTGGAAATAGCAAATGTGTCTTATAGAAAAGGACAAAAAAATTCTCAAAAGGGTCTTATAATTAGGGACCGATGTAGTAATTTTTTATAAATATTTATGCATTCAATTCATTGATAATTTAATTACTTGACTTTTAAAAAAAGTAAATTTTTTTCTTTTAAAAAAAATAATTTTTTTACCAGAAAAAAGTAATTTTTTAGTTTAGAATCTTAAATGTTTTTAGCAGTAAATCATCAAATTAGTCATTTCTTTGTCTGAGAATATCAAATCAGTTTTTAACTCTATTAAAATTTTAAATGAGTCTTTCTTTAGGTTAAAAGTTTCTCAATTAAATCTTTATTTTTATATTTTCCTCACATGACAAGGGACTAAATTGAGAACTTTTTTATAAAGACAATGATTAGTTTGAAATATTAACAAGAGAAATGATATTTGTACACCCATTTTCTAACAACTTTTTGACAACTTTCTCTCTCATACTCACATCATACTTTTATTCTCTCTCTTCATTTTCTTCTCTCTATTGTTTTTGACCAATCATAGAAGAGAAAAACAAAGTTGTAAGAAAGAAATGTACAAATATCAGTAAAGACATGAATTTGAGAATTTTTTACAATGACATAGATCAATTTTATTATTTGCTCCAATATTTATTAACAAAATCCTTTAAAAATAATGAAAATATCCATTCACGCATTTCTATGTCAGTTTTTTTTAGGAGCATTTCTATGTCAGTTACTATCCATTTTTTAGGAATATTAAATTACTCATCTTTCATAAATAAATAAATGAAAAGGTCAAAACCGTCTTTCAAAATAGTCAAATCCACTCTTGAACATGGTGCCCCACTACACCAAAACCACTGTCCCTTATCGAAATCAGGAAGCGGAAAAGGGTAATACCGTCATTACAAAAGTCAAATCACATTTTATATGCATATAAATGTTTTGATCATAGCTTAGTGTGAATTTCATAACTTGCATGCACACACAAATTTCAGTGAAAATCTTTTTGGGTTATGGGAAAAAGTTTGTTTCAAGAATCTCTGAAAGCTCTAGAAGCTGATATTCAGTATGCTAATACACTGTATGTTTCTCTCTTCAATTCCACTTTTTTTAGGGTTTTTGTTTTAATCAGAATTTAGCTACAGAAGCTTATGATTTTATTTTTATAATTTTTTTATGATTCTCAGATTAAAAATTTAATCTTTTTTTGTTAAGAATTTGTGGGTATGTTGTGATTTTGAAGTTTAAAACATGATTCATATTAAAAATTGAATATTTTATGCTACTTTTGTGTTGCAGTCTTTGCCGACACTTCTGATCAAGGCGTGTTTGTGTCTGAGACCGACACATGTGATTATGTTCAATTAATTCATTTTTTTTCAAATTTTAACCGATGTCTCGAGTTTGTGTCTTTGTTTGTGCTTTGTAGATTGAAGTCTTGTATGTGTGTGTGAGTTGTATTTTACGCCTTTTTTAATCAATGTTGATGAGTTTTTCATGTTTCATTGCATGATCAATTTTGTGATTTTCTTGAAGTTTAGTGGGAATTTGAAGCTGGAAATTTGTTCAAATGAAGCTGTTTGATAAACTGGGACAAAGAATTTGTATGACACTTGGAAATTAGATACTATACTTTTCAATATTTTACACTTTTTCAGACAATTTGCATGTTTGTTGTATTGGTGGGATCTTCTGTTAAAATTCTTTTAGCAGAGTTAAGCACTTTTTTCATGTAAGATTCAATCCAATTTAACATTTTAGTGTGTTTTTTTTTTGTTGTTGTTGTTGTTGAAAGTACAATGTCTGATTGTGAAATGACATGAAATTTTGTCCTTGATGTGTTTGAGTTAGTTATAAATCCAAATTTTGAGATGTTTTTTACTCTGTTTTTCAGGGCATTAGGCCATCCAAGGGATAAAGAAGGAGGATGCTTTCAAATGAGGCTATCATACAGTCCAGTGGCCCCACTTTTTCTCTCTCTTGTTCAATGGACTGATTACCGACTTGCTGGTGCTCTTGGTTTGCTCAGAATTCTAATTTATGTGGTATATTTCCTAAACAATATACATACTTAAGTGTGTGTGTAAAAAATTTGTTTTCATAATTTGTACTTTCAGTGTTATCAAATAGTAGCGCTACAGCAACACTATAGTGCTATAGTGTAGCGCAATTTGAACAAATTGCTTTTGTTGTTGTGCAGGGCCGGCCTAAGGGTAAGGCCACTAAAGCCCTTACTTTTAAAAATTATTGGACCGGCCTGGTTGTGCGGTGCGCTATTTAGTACAAAGTGTTTGTCAAATAGTAGCAGTGCTATGGCACTACAACGTAGTGGAATTTGAACAATTGACTATTTTTTTTCGCGAGTGGCAATGTTGGTTCTTCCATAATTTCCATTTTGTGTGCCTGTATTGCCATTATCTGTTTTTTGATAAATTCTAAATATTTTAATCCACATTTATGCAGACATATGGAAATGGGAAGACTACTATTTCAATATATGAAAGGAAAGCAAGCATAAGACAATTTTATTGTAAGTTTAAGGTTGTTAATATGAATGTATAGTTATCTAGCTTTGTTATGCCTATTGCTCATTCAGGGTGTTTATGGAACCCATTTTATGTTCTTGATAATGATAATCAACGCATACTTAACATGTTTTTTCTGTTTTTCAGCGATTATATTTCCTGCTCTATTGCAACTTCAGAAAGGTGTCACAGATTTGGAAGAAAGGAAACAGAAAGAAGTAAATGCTAATAGATATCAAAAGAAGACTGATTTCAAAGATAGAAGAGAATCTAAAATTGACATTGAAAGAGAACAAGAATGTGGAGTTTGCTTGGAGGTGAAAGCAAAAGTTGTGCTACCTAATTGTTGCCACCAAATGTGTTTCAAGTGTTACAGGGAATGGTAATACAATTCTTCAATTGCTTCATTTCACTTTCCCATTCATATATTTTTTCTAGTTATATACACTTGATCATATTTTTAACATAAAACTAAGTTTAATTTTTGGTTCATAAAACCAAGTTTTATATTGACATTTTGTCAATCCTTTTGGTAACTAGAGTTGCAATGTTGCCATTTTGCTTTTAACATTCTGCTTTTAGACATTTATGTTAATATTTCTGTTCTAATTTTTCAATCAACTTTTTTAAAAGTAGAATTCTTTTCTCTATAGATCTTATTGATCACTTAAATGATATCAATGAGTGAGTTTTTGCCACATAACATCTTTGATATCCATGAAAGGATCCTGAATTTCCTGTCTCACATTTTTAGTCAAAAAAGTTGAGAGTTAGGCCTCATGAATTCAAAGATTGTTATCTGGTTGCTTTTACTTTATAAAAAGCTAAGCCATTGATTTGATTTTTTTTCAACAATGTTCATCCTCTTTACACGTTAGAGATTTGGTTTGAGAAAAGTTAATTTCATATTTTCATTTTCTATTTAAATTTCCTATTTTCACCTTTACTTACCAAAATTGTTATCTTGTTTCCAATTTGTTGAAGAAAATAGAAATAATTGAATTTAACCACACACATCTGCATCATGTCATGTTGGATGCTGACACATGTCAAACATCGAACACATCAGAAACCGAATACGCTTTCAATATGAAGTGTTGGTGTTGTATGACTTTTCGTACATATCTTTGAAAACATTGAAAATAATGCAACAATTTTGTAATTACAAGGTGACAAGTTGCACCCCACCTACCCAAAACTTGTTTACTTGCATTAGTTGATACCTTGATATGGAGTATCTTATACCAATTAGTTACTAGTTTATTCTCTATTCATTGCTTTAGACATGACAATTCTGCATTTTGATTCAGGTGTCTTAGGTCTCAGTCTTGCCCTTTTTGCCGGGATAGCCTGAAGAGAGTAAACTCTGGTGACCTTTGGATTTACACAGACACAAGTGACATTGTTGATGTTGGGACAATTTTCAAAGAGAATTGTAAGATTCTGTTTCTTTACATAGAAAAGTTGCCTCTTATTATTCCAGACCCAAGACATGTGTCCTATGATCCATTTTTTAGGTAGGGGTTGTTATATTGCCCTTTCATTGTACTTGTAAATCCATTTTGGACAATAATTTAATTGTAAATGTTCTAGTGTACTTGTCTTCTTTACTTTCAGCTTCAAGTTGGTATAATTTATTTCTAATTTTAACAGAGAATTTCAATATCTTGTTATCCACAACCATAGGGGTATTATTGGTTTTCACTTATTATTTTATTATACTAATAATAATAATGTTGTAAGGATTGAGATGAAGAAATAAAAAAGCACTATAGCCTTATCCTTTAACTATGCCAATTGTGACTCGACATGAGTAATAATTTAATTAATTTATCTATTATCCACTATGTGTACAAAATGACAAGGATGAGAAAGGGACAATATCACATTTATCTAATGTATAGGCTCCACCCATTTGATAAGATTCCTTCTTTTCATGATATTTTGGTGCATATTGAAAGATAGCTTAAGCAATAGGTAAAATGTCCCTATCTTGATCTCATTTTGACTTTGATGCCATTTTTTTTCTTCATGCGTGCCTTGTGATTAGTTTAGATATTCTTATTTTTTAGAGCTTTGTTACTATATTTTTAGATGCATACAATTAGTACTAAAAATGTGAGTTTTTGTGCACCTTAAGTTTTGCTAATAGATGGGGACATCTAGGATTGAAAATTGTTCTTCACCCCGAGATATACTTGCTTGGGCACAAGAGAATGAAGTTAAATAATATCAGTTGACGTGACTAAATTATTTTTCTTAAAAATTGTTCCTTTTATGAGAGGGTGCCCAAATAATATTAATTTGGGGTTGTATCCATGAAAAAATTTCTCCTTCATCCTTTTAAAATTGCTCATTCCTTTGACCCAGCGGGATTACGTTCGGCATTTTTTAGCAGTAGTTAACTCACGCTGACCCTTTTTAGATCGGCTCACTCTTTTTAAGTCCGGTCAACCAATCTTAAAATGTGTCCGCGTGAGTTAACTACCGTTGAAAAATGTCAAACGTGAGTTAACTCTCCATATTCTTTGCATTCACTGTGTTTGAATTTGGTTGTTAGACATCTTGAAACCAAAACCCAAATTATAGTAATAGATATTAATATTTACTTTTAGAAATAAAGAGGGTTGAACCAAATAATTTAATGCTACACAAAGTCTAGTTACTTATACATATTACAAAATATTAACATGTTCATATGTTCATAATATAAACCAAACTATGATTGGTCATCCTGCATACGAAGATAATCTCCATAAGATCTAGGATGATTTTCCTCTTGAGGAGCATAAGCATACCCACCATGGCATGATATATCAAGGCCAGCAAGTTCATCATCTACAGGAATTCTTAATAACCTCAGCTTGTGCAAGCCATAAAACATAGGGCCCATTGTTATACTAACAAATAAAAAGATGACCAAAATCTCAATCACTTGAGCTCCAATCAATCCCCATCCACCTCCAAGTAGAAGGCCATAGGGTCTTTTCACTGCCACCCCTGCATTATAGGTTTGAATCACAAACTGTTCTTTGGCAAACAACCCTGTAAATAACAAGCCCCAAAGACCACAGCCACCATGCAATTGTGCTGCCTCTAATGGGTCATCATAGTTCAATTTTAGTGCTAAGATATTGAGACCAATTAACACCCAAGCTGCGACGAATCCGCATAGAATTGCAGCCCATGGCTCAACAACTGAGCAACCAGAGGTGATGGCAACAAACCCACCAAGCAAACCATTGCAAACGTCGGTTGCATTCCAATGGCCTATCAATAATCGACGGCCGAACAAGGTGACGATTCCAGCTGTCGAGCCTGCCAGCGTGGTTGTCACAGCGGTTCGGCCTACTGAAGTCCAATTACCTTCATCAGGTGTGCCAGGGTAGGCCACGAGAATCTTGTCGAATGAACCAGGGTTAAACCCAAACCAACCGAACCACAACAAGAACGTCCCAAGCACCACAAGCGTTGCATTGTGTCCGCGGAAAGGTATGGGCTTTCCATAAGCATCAAAGCGTCCAACTCGTGGCCCTTCTATGACCGATCCCCAGAGTCCAGCAATTGCGCCAACCAAATGCACCACTCCACTTCCAGCAAAGTCAATGGCCCCAGAGCCCAAAAACAAGTCACTTGAATTGGGACTAAGCCAACCACTAGATGACCAAACCCAATGAGCCACAATTGGGTACACAAAGCCAGTAAGGAAAAATGAAAAAACAAGATAAGCACTAAATTGTGTCCTCTCAGCTATAGACCCACTAGTGATGCCAGCTACAGCTATAGCAAATGCCCATTGGTAAAGGAAGAATCCATAGTCATAATTTTCATTTGGAATATTAGCTAAAGCAAACAAATTTGTACCAATGTAAGGGTTGGAATTGCCATATGCAAATGCAAAACCAAAAAGGTAGAAGGAAATGCTACCTACAACTGCATCAACTACATTGGTGAGCATTATGTTCATGGCATTTTTGGCACGGACAGATCCTGCACATATCATGGCAAAACCTAGTTGCATTACAAAGACTAAGTAGGCAGAGAAGAGAAGGTAGATTGTGTTGATAGAATAGGTAACACTTTGTTCCCATGTAACCTCCATGAGTGTGTGTATGGTGATTAATGGGAATAAGATTAAAGAGGAATGAAAGGAAATGAGAATATTTGTATGAATATACACATGACATGATGATATATGGGAGTATAAGATTTGATAGTGTGTGACGGTGGTAACTTTGAATGGTAGCTGGCTTCCTAGCAAGTAGTTCTAGTTGCACAAGTTGGTTAATGTTGAGAGGTTGTGCATTCTACTTCAACCATTTTAAGTGATTGGTAGCAGATAGGATTATCAAAATTGAGAAATATATCTAAATATCACTTCTATGAATTAGGCCAACGGGGGGCCAGTATCATGCAACGGTTTGTGCAATCTGTCCCTCTTTTATTTGCGACGACGTAACGGTCGTGGCATAAAGTTTATTGAAGTGTTATGGTTAAAATATAAAAAAATTCAATGATCTGATAATTATGACTAACTGACTATGTGGAAAACATTTACAATGGCAGACTGACGGTGTATATAAATTAAATTCTTAGAGTATATTATCATTTATTAATGATTTGAGAAAGAAAATTTATTGCATTAAAAAAGAGTTATACATCCTTAGAAGTATGATAGATAAAAGAAAATTAATACTCCATTGAAATCATAAAACAACATATAAAATAGGACTTTTTTTTTACTAGAAAGACTTGTATTGTGATGTGAGGGGGAGTCTATAACATCCTTATGAAAATGTTGTATGTTATCTATGTCTATGTATTCAGCTTCAAAATTATCGCCTTGTGTATGTTGGTACTAGAGAGTTGGACTGCCTTCAGGTGATCCAAGGTTTAAGCACTAAACTGTTAGTAACACTGAGTTTGGGGGATTGTTAATAAATGTAGAGAGGTGCTAGTTACGAAGTGTAACTTTGGGTAAGTTTTATTAGAAGACAAACCAACCGAGTGGCTCATAAATTAGCAAGGGTTTCTCGTTTTTATGCTAATCACCAAACTTTGGTCATCCACCTTGTATCGAGAATATCATATGAGACTATCATTATAAATGAAATGTATTAAGTTTGTTTTCGTAAAGAAAAGTTTAGTAATTTGGATTTTAAAGGCTCATTAGGGTTAGAGGAGGTCTAAAGGTTAGACAAATGATGATAAAAATATCTATTAATAAAGTCTTCACGTCGACAACAGAAATTAAATCCACACTCTTGTGAAGAATCACTCAACTTATCAAACTAAACTTGTTATCAAAATGACATCTTCCTTTCTACAAGACAAACAAATTGGTGTTGTGGCATGCATTAATTAGTATTAGTTTCTTTTACAGAACATTAGATGTTTTAGGAAGCATTCATTATCTTGCCAATTACAGTACATTTTTTAAGAAGACAAACAAAGTATTTAGTTCTATTCAAAAGTACAAAATAACAAAACAAAAGCCACTTAATTAGTACAAAATAATTCTTGTAGAAAGTGATAATGTTTGAGATTTACTTTATTTTATTAGTTGCCTAAGGTCATTTATATTGCCACTAAACTAAAAGTAGTAATTTTTATTTTTACGTTAACTAAAATTAGTACTTGTTAGAGTGCAAGAAAGAAAATTTCCAAAGATGTTTAAACTAAGAAAAAACGAAGAAATTACCACACACAATAGTACTAGCATATATAGCAAAGAAATAAACCAAGAAGTACAAAGAGGAACATTGTTGAGATTTACTTTATAGTTGCTTAAGAGTGTGTTTGGATGTGGTAAATGAATTTTTTTTTCAGAGAATTTAAAATTTTGGGCAATTTAGATGTGATTCAATTGAATTGTCTTTATTTTTTAAATGTCTTAATTTGTTTGGATAGAGTAATAAAAAAAATTATTGTTAACATTTTTTGGTTACTTTTATAAATTATAAATTTTTTGGGTCAAGTTCGAAATTGAAAAATTAGTGACAAATTGTAATTTTAAGGGGTCAATTTGCAATTCTTAAAATATTAGAGGCCAATTTATAACTTTTGGAAATTTATAGGGTCAATTTGAAAAATACAAGGACCAACTTGCAAAATTTTAAAAAACTATAAGAAGGAAGAAATTTTGAAATTTCTAACTTTTAGGTTTCATTTTAAATTTAACTTGAACAAAATACTTTTATAAATTTCCATCATTTTAAAAATTCTATAAATTATCATCCAAACAATGAAAACTACACAAAAGAATTTGAATTCTCTGAAAAATTTACATTAGCTCAATATTTCTCCATCCAAAAGCATTCTGAGGTCATATATATTGTCACTAAACTAAAAGAAGTTTTTGTTAGAGTGCAAGAAAGAAAATTTCCAAAGAAAAGGTGTAAACTAAGAAAACAGAGAAATTACTACACACAAAATTTAGCATATATAGCAAAGAAAACAAGAAGTACAATAGGAACCATATACCAACATTGTTGAGAAATCATTTGAGCAAAAAGGAAGAAGAAAAACTTTAAAATCTCATGGTTCCAAAACTTGTCTATTAATAAAACAAGTTCCAACCCCTATGGCACTTGAGAAAAAACCTCTTCTTGATCCTCCTACAACTGTTACCTAATTTAACCTTCAGCTTGAATATTTTGATCCTCAAGTATGATGGCTTTCTTCGAGAATCAGCTTTCTCTAATGCTTTGTATATTAAGAATTGTGCTTGTCTATGCTTTCTTTCTTCTGAGTCTTCCTTGTCCATCTTTGAGTAACCATGTTGCGGCCTCCTTGAGAGAGCCATTTTCATGATCATTGTGAGACTTGGAAATTTGCAATAGATGAATGAGATTGTGGAAGCTACACGAGCTATTTATAAGCCATGTATAAGACTTTGGTTAATATGTTATATTTATAAGGAAATGTTAACGAGTGTTTTGGGGTACATATGTGTAAGACTTTCTTTAAGCCATGTATAAGACTTTCTTTAAGACCTTTAAATTGTAACTTTTTATGAAAATATGTGTAATTAATGTATTGAAAGTCGAAAAATTTGACTTTTTTTATAAAATATTTTCTTCTTTTAGAATCCTTAAAGGGTATCCCGAGGACAATCGTTAGCAAGACCTTATTTATAATGCATATCAGTTATTTCATTTTAATTGTCGTATTTGCAGAAAAATGTTAATAGTTATTATTTGTTTTTAAAGTTCAATACAATATTAATTATTATTTTATCATAATATACCGTTCTCTAATTAAAAAGAGATAAATAAGTGGAATGTGATAATAAGTCGTTGAAGGCATTATTAGAAAATAAAAATAATTTCATAAACAAAATTAATCGACTCTCTATATAAATAAACTTAAAAAATACAACTAAAATGATACTATGTCTGTTTTAAAATAACTATCGTCTTAGGCTTTTTTACATTTATTAGGAAAAATTATCAATAAATTAAAGAATGTTGCACTTTTATAGAATTATATTTGTTAAATTTTAATTATTAGTTATTGTCATGGATGTATAGTGGAATATAATTAACAAGAAAAAAGGTAATGCAAACAATATTAATATTAATTAAAAGTAATGTAAACTAAAAAAACATCTATTTTAGAATATTTTTTATATGCTAAAACTACAACTATTTTAAAACGAACATAGTAGTTTGTAAATTGGAAGGAAGAGTCGATGTGGTTGGTTAGAGTGTGGACACTAGTAGGCCATATAGAGTGATGATTATGCATCCAATGTGGATTACTGTTTTGGTGTAGACTTTAGTGTGGCCCTCATCTTTTTCACACCGTTGAAATTACATAGAATAGAAAACGATATTTTTGGTTCTAATAAGACCATACACTGAACAATTTAGTTCTATATGATAGGAAAGTTGGTCCAATTTTACACACAGTCAATGTTGATTTGAATAATCCCTTTGATGGTTGACCGTATAATGCCACATGGTTTGATCTTAATATCCACCAAACTTAAAAATCAATTTGTTAGTCAAGTTAAATCATTTTCATAATGACAAGTTTCTTGTTGGGTCCTCTTTTTGCAATCCAAATCAAATTAAGAAAGAAAAAAATGAAAAAAAAAGTTTAAAGGAGAGGAACTACTTTTGTAAATGTATTTCGCATTTTCTGATCACAACTCTTTAATTTTCAACAACGTATTTTACGGTATGAGAGAGGAGACTGAGTGAAGACAAGAGGAAAAGGTATGAAAGATACTTGGAACGTATGTAGAATATCTATTGTAATGTGTCACTCTATGTTGAGGAAAAAGCTAGTAAATCACTCAAAATTCAGCAACACATAATACATAGTTACATGCTGTTTTGTTTGAGAAGGTGGATGTCATGGTAAAATATTTACAGAAGTTTCTTATTTTAAATATTTCATCGGGCACGTGGTATATATTTAAGAAAGAAAAATTTACGAAATTAAAATTCTTGGTAAAATTCATTTCAATTTAAGAACAATCAACCACCACGGTGTGATTAATTAAGTCCATAACCAAATAATATTTTTTACCATAACTAATCAGTTGTCTGGTTAATTGTTCTTGCACTGAAAATACTTTTACTAAGACCATTAGTATATCTTTCTTAAATATCATATGGAACAGGCTAAATGTCTATTCTATACTACTACTACTGCTGCTGCTGCTGCTATATTTACACCTCTAGTTGTGAATAAATTAGTAAGATTCCAACTGCTTTCGGGAACCTCCAACAGAAACTCTGCTGGTAAGGGAAGGCCTCATTGTGACAATAGCAGAGTCATTAGCACCAGCTTTAAGAGCAGCCTTTCCTGCTTCAAGAAACCTCTTCACTGCATCTTCTGCATACCTGTTTGCTTCTTTCACCGTCATACTTTTCCCGATATTTGGATAGGAATTGAGTACGTAATCGCCGTTGAGCTGAGATGCTAGCTGGATCAATTCCATTTGAAATTCTGAGAGACTTGAATCTTCTTTTGGCCCAAATGGCCTTAGATTAATCTTCACTTCAGGAAGTGTTTCTATACAAGATATTAGAAATCATGTTAATAGATGATGTTGGAAAATAAATCAATTGCATCAAATGGCTCAAATTAGAAAAAAGACGGACAAAGTTTTGTACATATTTTGGAACATTGGCATTTCAGTATACTTCCAAACTAACTTTTGAGATAGAGACAGAAATGGAAACTTACTCATTGCTTACTGCAGTTAGTAAACTATATACAGGAAATTTCTATGACTGCACTCAGGCATGGCTTCTTAGACTAGTGTGGTGTCTATATTGGAATTATTATCATGGATGGTAGCTTAGGATATATGAATTTGGTGCAGTAACTGCGTCATGCAGATTTCAATCTCAATCGTTGGATCTCAAATTAAGGTCAAGATAGTTTTAAACTTGTGTAATCTGAATTGTCCATATCAGATTCACGGCCGAGATCTAAAACTGTATGTAAGTGCATGCATTTCCACTGCAATGAATCCAGATCCTGGTAGCTTCAGTCTATTGGTCACCAGACTGAATAGATGATTTTTCTCTTTTTCATTCCCAACAAGAGTAAAGGAACAAGATCAAGGAGAACTATGATATATGATATTCGGCAGAATAATACAGAATGAACTAGAACGAATTGAAGTTAAATTTCTCTTATAGACCAAATATTGATACAAATATATTTGGGCAGCATAGAATGTTACTTTTATTAGGGGTCCAAACTAGAGACTACAAATGAATATACTAACATGACAGAGTTCCAAGATTTATTTAGTCAAATGTAATGATAGAAGAAGTAGATGTTAACCTGGACAATCATCACGAGGAGTATCTCGAATGTAAAAGTATTTCTCGAAGGTACCAGCCCATGCATCTCTCTTTGTTAGGAAATTGGATTTTAAATTGAAAAGCTTCTTTACTGTGGCAGGAATAGATGAATGTTCATATTGAGAATATGACGTTGGACCATCCGGTTCATGAATCACTGCAAGAAAACAAGATAATTACATTAATGAAGAACCAACTTATATTATTATTCAAAAACAAAATTATGCTCAAAAAAGGCAATCAAAACAAGAGGCCATAAAACCGGCACAGAAATAATAAATACAATTTTTGGTTAATAAGGCACAGCTTATGGCCCAGCCAAACACAGTTACTGAGAATGAAAATCACTACAACAATGTCAGAACTCAATGATTTCAAAAGACCATGAACAGAATCAACAATAAGAAGTCAACAACAACAGCATGGTGAAAAGTAAAACCAATCAACCATCATTTTTGAAATGCAGGAACAACTTTATACCGGCCAATGAACACTGAAGAACATTTACTTACTTAGGTTGAGCACTGGAAAATATTGAATTACGGCATGTCTTGGGGGGAGTAAAACACTCAACAAGACTAAAGGAGTAAGCTTCAAAGCTCAAATACTTACCTAAATTCTTAATTTCCATAAGTTGCAAAAAGTGGAAACAGTTCTCATAATTATCAAATATATATATTCCTAATTCCATAACCTGTCTCAAGTAAATAAGCCACTTTCTTTCAACTCATTTAATATATGTATCAATGCTCAAACCTGTTAATTACGTTTCACTCAAAACTACAGGACAGCTTAATTTGATAAGTGAGAACTACAGTATACACAAAGATGACCAAAAGTATAACATTTAGTACATCACTTCAATACAATGCAAAAAAAAAATCAAATACACAAGGAAAATAGTACTTGAAACCAGATCAAGTGCAACACTCATGTAAAACTAGACCAAAAAATAACTTCAAAGGCAAGTACAAAGCCACATAAAGTTATCAAATACTTATGTCTAATGTCTTCAAAATACCATCCTCTTAACAACCTAATAAATCTAAACATTCTATATGTACATCTTCAAATACCAAAGTATACTTCAACCAAGTCTAGAGGTACAACAACAACTACCAAATTTGCATCAGATTCTAAAAACCAACGATAAATTAACACTTACAATCAAAATCTGACAAAAATAATTCCAAAAACAAAACAAACTTCCCAACTAAGACAACCTCAAAGACAAAGGAATGAACAAAAACAAAACCATGGTTTCAAAAATAGATTCACAACTACAATCTAAGCCACAAAATCAAAGCTTTTGATGTCTATGCGACCGCAACACAAACACTATTAAAGTTGCATTAGTCGCAACCGAATTTGACTGTAATTCTCTACAATATCAAAGGTCACTACTTCACACAATATCAACAAATCATGACACAACATTAATTTAAAACATTAAACAAGACTTCCAAAAACAAAAGAGCATAAAAATTCAAACTTTGGAAAACATACCGGTACGCCTATCAATCCAAGGCGAAATCAGAAAAGTCGGTACACGAACACCCAACCTATCAAACCTAAAATAATACGGTGTAGGTCCAATAATCCCATCCGGATTCGGAACACCTACAACCGGCGTAGGAACATGATCATAAAACCCACCATGTTCATCATACGTAATCAAAATCGCCATTTCTTTCCACTGAGGACTCTTCCTCAAAACCTCATAAACCTCCTTCACAAACCTCTGTCCTATAGCAACATCATGCGAAGGATGATCATCGTTCGCCGGTGAAACCTTCACATCAAAATACCTCTGCTCAATAACAACATAATTCGGTAACTTCCCCTTCAAGGCATGTCTCTTAAACTTCATACCATAGCTATGAAACTTCACAGCATTTTTCAACTTTCTCAAACTCTTGAAAAATAGCGTTGCAGGGATATTTTGGTAATATATACCAAAACTAACACCGTTATCGTTCAACGAATCGAAAATTGTTCGCTGTGGAAAACCATGTATGAGATTTTTTCTCACATTACTCATTGCACCGTGTGAAGTAGCGGAATGAACGTAAAACCGGTTCGGTTGAGTTGAAGCGGGAACCGAAGCGAACCATTTATCAAAAACCGTGAATTCTTCTGCTAAAGCAGTGTAAACCGGGAGAAGCTCCGGTTTAAACCCGGACATAACGGTTTTCGACATTCCGGTTTGGGTTTTTTCTGCTTGTTGAGCGAACCCATTCATTGGAGCGGGGTTTGATTTGGTTTGATTTGAACCGAAGATTTGTTCACGTATGGCTTGGAAAGAGTGACCGGGATCGGAGTCGATGAAAACGGCGTCGTTTGAGACTGGGATTTTTGGGGAAGAAGGGTTTGAGACTTGGATCGGGTTTGATTCCGTGCCGGTTAATCCATCGATTTCGGGTCGGGTTTGTTTGAGCCAACCGAGAACGTGGTCGAAGGAGCGATTTTCCATAACGATTACTACGATGGTTTTGATTGGGCCGGTGATTTTGTGTTTTTTGCGGTGGAGGTTTTCATCGGCGGTGGCGGTGAGGAGGAGATAGAAGAGGAAAATAGTGAGAGGGAGTCGCCGGAAATTCATCTCCGGTGATCGGAGAATTGGTTAAGTAAGAATTTATTGTGGTAAGTTAGTGGTGTACGCTTTTATAAAGTGGTGAATGAAATGAAATGAATACGGTATATGCTTTCAAAATAAGGATCCGTTGTTCATGTCTTTATCTTCTTTCTCTTTTCTATACAAAAATATCTATCTATCTATCTATAAATTTATTTGTCTAGGTAGGTTAGGTATAGGAGGACGTGCATATTTCATCAACCACAATTTTCATTACACTTCTTTTTTTTTACTTGCACATTATTTTTTTGGTAACAAGGGAAAAAAGAATGATGATAATTAAACTAGAATTGAACAAACTCAATGAATACATGAGATCGGCTAAAAGAATAGATGTCATATCACGGGGGTTTTATGGAAAACAAAAAAGATTGTCACTTATAACATCATTGTTACTTGTGAGGTAGAAAGTTCGTTGCAACATTACTATTATGTAAAATGTGTTGCATATTAACCATCTAGTGTTTGAGTAGAAGATGTTCTACGGTGTGTATCTAGTTTTTCATATTTATGAGGAGAAACATTTAAGCATTACTTAACAAGCTCAACAACAATACTTGAGCCTGAGAGTTATAGCACTTGCTTATAATTAGAATCCCAACACAACTCCAAATCATATATGATACAAACCGAAGATCTAAGCATACAGGACATATGGCTATTAGTGTTGTCGAGAAATCCATGCAGAAAAGACCATGTATGATTACATATAAAATTGCCAAAACCACCCAAGTCACACTTAATTTCTTGATTCATTACAAACATTTTTATTTTATTTTATTTTTTGGTTTGACACAAATTCTTTTCACAGTCCCACATTATATATGGGTAGGGATAAGTTTCACCTTCTCTGTTCCCGTTTCTAAATCCCCTATATATTTATTTGTTCCATACCCGATCCTCGACGAGGATAAAAAAATTGAACCTCAACCTAAATATTGACTGGTTTGTGTATTCTCGTCCCATTCCCGCAATGAAATCATTTTTTTAATAAAAATAAAAGAATTTTTAGTCCCAAACCTGCCCCAAACCTAAAATTTTCCAAACTCAAAATAAATTCTGCAACTACAATCGTAAATTAATTTTCACCACTTTCCTGTTAATGTAATCCATTTTGGATAGGAAGATATTAAACAACATGTGTATTTGTCAATTGCAAACAAGGGTATTGATCACATTGGTTAAGTGTTTAAAAAGATCTAAAGAGTATGGATGGCGTTTAGTGGCTTGCATAATGCATAGCGATAATTTTCTACATTTGGGACAACTTCGAGATGGCTACCCATATCTTCGTTACTTACCCCGTACTCGTATTTTGAAATCGAAGAAATTCAAAATTCAGTCAAATCAAAATGGATTATAACAGATACCCTAAGTATGAATTTTGTTGTCATGCCTAAATATGGACATCTATATGTAAGATTTGGTTCAACTAATAATGTCAAAATTGTTGAGCTGAAAATCTACAACAGTTATTTGGGTTTGAATTTAGAATCCTCCATTTGTGTTTGTAAATTTTCAGATAGTATTTGTCATCGTCTACACACTAATAAAATACAAGCTGCTCTCGGTTAAACTTCATATATTGATTCACCACGTTGCGAGAGTCTAATCTTTTTAATAGACTTGATCTAAATTTGTAGTTTGATATAGTAAATATATTTTATTATATGATTAAAATTAACATATTTAATATTGTTCGGTAAATTGTTATTCTTGATTAGATTTTACTTAGTCTCAGCTGAAACTGAAACTGTGAATTATCAACACCCTCTTCATTGGAAAATTGTTAGTTTACTCATCACATGTAGGGGCTGACCCGAGAAATCAATTTTATAAATACCAATTGTGTAAAAAAAAAAAAAAAAAACCATTCACATTTCAATATATATATATATATTTTTTTTTTTTGTGGTCGGGGTTTAAACCGCAGACCTTACATATATTATATATTGTGCCTAAGTTCACGAGGACTATTTATATATTTGTTTAATCACATGAAAACTACTTTTATGGCAAAATAAATAAATAATAAATAGGTAAAACGATCTC
>Ga0315914_1004144_pt1 | contig 21727 bp, 9 predicted proteins | sample MpolenodulesMG_FD_203920 | JGI IMG/M metagenome (GOLD analysis project Ga0315914, IMG submission 203920) | Medicago polymorpha root nodule microbial communities from Los Angeles, California, United States - elongated nodules | ecosystem: Host-associated > Plants > Roots > Nodule | place: USA...
ATAACTAATGACGATGGTGAAGACATCGATGAAACGTAAAATGTTGTGTATGGTATTTAGAAATGTGTAATGTTTTAAAATACATTGTATGCAGTTTTATTTTTACATGTATGCTTAATGATACAATATATCCAACTACTATACCTTTTTTCTATGATTCATTTCGTTTTACAATTTATGAGATGATTTTAGCTTATCAAACTCATGCGGCGCACGGGTCGGCAATCTAGTTTATACAAATAAATAAGCTTTTATGTATTATCTATAAGTTTGTTAAGGTATTTTATGAAAAAACTGTTTATGAAGATACAATTTTTGTTAGTGAAAACTTATAAATTAAAATAAAAGCTTATTTAAGGCCTTATTGAATAATAACGAGAGAGAGAGAGAGAGAGAGAGAGAGAGAGAGAGAGAGAGAGAGAGAGAGAGAGAGAATAAAAGTACAATGAGAGTATGAGAAAAGTGTTGTCACAAAAGTTGTTTATAAATGGTTGTTCAAATATCATTTATCTAATAATAAAAATAACTCTTTCAAATAAATTAATTATTAATAATAAATAATATTAATTAATAATTATTATTATTATTCAAAATAATTAATAATTATTATTGTCTGTGGAAATATCAATCTCATTTTTGTCTTTTTTATTAAATAAATGTACATTTTCTTCTTATAAATAGTTAGTAAACATGATCATACCTCATCATCAAATTGCTTATTCCTCTTTCTTAATGTCTTAATTTTGTTTTGGTTCACCCGAAAAGTCAACACTTTTTTTCCTCTATTTTCATCATCTCCCGATCTTTGCACTTCATACCCACTTAATGCAATTAGGGAAAAATAGAGTCACTGAATTGAATTATTCAAATACACACACTATGTGATTATGGCTCGGTTTAGATTTAATTTCTAGACATATCTAAATTCCAATTATTATTTTTCTTCGATGGATAATGATGGTTGGGATCTCTTTTCTATTGTGTGTAACTGCAAAACTACCACCTTTACTACTCCTGCCACCATTTCTGAAACTCTAACTCCACCTCAAATCCTAACCACTACCATTAGTAACATCATATCCCCTCAAAGTACAACATCATCATTCTATGATGATTTTACTTTTATCCAAGAAAATAATGCAGTCTGTTTTGCCCCGCTTAAACCAAATGACTTCATAGAATTAGATAAATTGATGATCAATTCCAATCCCACCACAATTATCCCTAACCCCGCTAGCACCAATTTTCCAAAAATTATTACCACCACCATATCTTCCCCCACCCCCTCAACCACCACCACCCCGACCCACATCACTATTAATATTAACACAAGTGTTCACGCCTCAAATCGAAATTCCACCTTTTTTCCTTTTCCAACACTCATCGAACAACAACAAATGCAACCAAATGAGATCATTGAAGTAGAAAATGTTATGCTCAAATTCAACCCCACCACCGTTATTCACATTCCCACCATCACTACCCTCACCACCCCCACTATCATTACCCCAATTACCACTACCACCACCTTCGCTAACCCCACCAGCACTATTAGCACTGCCACTACTACTCCTACCATCTCTACTCCTAACACTATCATGACAAACACTAGCGTTCATGAAACCAATCAATATCCTTGTGTTTGTGATTTTTCAACACCCATTGAACAACAACAGTTTCATCAAAGCAACAACAATCAAGTGTTTTTTACGAAACATGTTGCCCGCATTGAAATCACAACCGCTCATTTTGATCATGCATACAACCATCCATCTAGTCCACAACATACACAAAGAAGCAATCAACTTCCAATTCTACAAACCCAAACTAGTTCTAGGGTTTTACCAAACACATATCCACAACAATCAAACCTCAGATCAAGAAAAAGGTAATATATTTTTTTTCTTCTATTATTTCATATATTTTAATTATAAATCAATTTTACGATGTCAAAATAATTGAAACACTTTTCCATAACTTAAATCCTATCAAACTAAAACCATTTTACCTACCTTTTTTTTCTTACAGAAAAAAGAATACCAAGATGTCATTGGTGTGTTATATGAGGGAAGATAAACTTTCAACAGACTCATGGGCATGGAGTAAACATGGACGAAAATTCATTAAACGGTCTCCACATCCAAGGTTTTCATACATTCAAAACTATAACTTTAACATATGTTTCTTGTTTTTCAAATTAAAAACAATAGTTTTGTTACCTAATACACACAACCACACCACAGGTTTTAAATAGTGACCGTAGACTTTGGGATCCTTGCAATTTCAAAGAATTGTAATTAAATTCAACATATGTGATCTTAGTCCCTGTAAAATTATTTTTTGTATTCATTGCAAATATTTCACCTGTGATTTTTGGTCCTTGGTGTTTGTTTTAGTTCCTAAAAAAATATTTGAAATTGGTCCATATAATATTCATTTTAATCCTTATTTTGATGGGCTAAAAGTAAATATTCTACGTATAGAGGATTCAATTTTAATATGAATAATATTTGTAGGGATTAAAGCAAAACAATAAAAACCAAAAGCTAAAGATAGTTTATTTCCAAAGACAAAAAATTATATATATATATATATATATATATATATATATATATATATTACACGGACTAAAAGAAAAAGTCATATATTGAATGGGATCAAAAACATATATATGTAAATCTTACTTGTTTTTCAATTTTATCATTTAATTATTAATATTTTCATCATTCCCAAGTCTATATGTTTCACTTTAGATTTATGATAATGATAAACAAACAATTGATACGGTTAATTTGATAAAGTTAATTTATTTTTTTTCGTTATAGTTTTTTATTATCTATAAAAGAAACATGTCACTCATTGTGGGATAAAACCGATTGCTTACCTTTATATAAAACATGTCCCATATACATATGTGTGTGTGCGCGCAAATGGTTTTAGCTATTAAAACATTACAATTTAATGATGTTTGATATAGAAAGCAATCTATGAATGATTTGTAGGTGCTATTATAAGTGTAGTAGTTTCGCAAATTGTCCAGCAAGAAAATATGTAGAGAAAAGCAAAACTCATGAGAACGCTTATATTGTGACGTATAAAGGAGAGCATGATCACCAAAAACCAAAAGAAATTAAGAACTTTGTTGTTGGTACCTCCCAAAACAAGTCATCAAAGACTAGATTATCTACTGCTGAAGAATCTGGATCATCTCCAAATGTCAAAAATTTGGGTTTGCCTAATGTGGTGACGTTGGAGTTTAATCATCCGGAGATGCTCGGGTTCTCGCTGATAAATCAAAAATCCCTTATTTGGAAATGGAACTTATAGAGAGTCAATTACCAGCTTCTAAAGACGGATCGTCTCCAAATGATGGAAACTTGGATTCACATAACAAAATGATGCAGAAGTTTGATGAGCCAGAGACTAGCAATGCTCAGGTTTTCTCCGATGAATCAAAAATCTCTTATTCTGAAACAGAATTTATTGGAAGCTCTAATGATGATGATGACATTTTGATACCAAACATAACAGCTATGTCAGAAGATTTATTAATGGACTTCAACCACCTCAATAGTGGTGCTTTATTCCCTTAGTTGGGTCTAACCCAAATAGATTTCTTGGAGTTAGTCGATTTAGTTTTGAATAGAAATCTAAATAAGAGAAATGTTAGCAACATATACTTTTCAACACACTTTTTTTGATTGGTTAAAATTCACATGGGTCCCACCAAATCATGTGGGTCTCATATAAATTTGGTGGGTCCCATGTGAGTTTTAAGTGGGCATCCAGAACAGTATAACAAAGTGAACATACATACAAAAGATTGAATGAATCATTAGAGAATCTGATCACAGAGAATAATACAGCGGTTCGATGCCCCTTAAATTTTGAGTCAAGGATAAGGAAAAATATATATAAATTTTCAAGTTCGGAGGGCATTTTGCACATAAGTGCAAAACTTTAGGGGGTATTTGCAAAACGTTATGCTGACTAACAGAAGAATTTGATGGAATGGGAAAATTGATTAGCATTGTGCAATTTTAAGGGGGTAATTGAAGTTTTGTTAATGTCAAGGGGTAATTGACGATACTTACAATTTCGGAGGGTAATTGCCTATTTACTCAATTATTAAAAATGCCAGGACACACTCTAATGATATCATCCAATTTTGACACCTCATAGTCTACGGTTCTAATTTGATCCACTATCAATCTAGAATCCCTTTCAAAAAAACATTTTTAAAACCAAGACATAATATCATTATGTGCGAGTCATGATAGACGATTCAAGATGGTGATGTCTTTTACCATATAGACTTCGTGATCAACACCCACCTCATTTCATTTCCTTTTTCCCTCCACCATATGTCAAAATAAGTTGGTCGTTACAAGAGGTTTGTCAAATGTTAATTACCACTATGAAACCATGCAGATCCCCCAAACTGTAATACTTTGGCATGAGCCAATGCTCCAACGACAACCATTTTGCACCATATCTTTAGACGTTGAAATAATTCTCCAAAAACAAGAAGGATTATGGCCAAGGTTATCTCAACAAAGACATGCACATATCAGTAAAAATGAGTGATGCAAATATACTGATTGTAATTTAAGTGCAAGTATACACCGTCTCAAGTTATAGTATAAAAGATTTATCTCACGAAGATTGAGGCGCTTATAGTTTCAACACTTTCCTAAGTAAATGACTTGTTTGTGTAAAAACAGAAATAATCATTAAATATTTTCAACATTTAAAGCAAAGAATATAATTGTATGATGCTAATAAGAATTGGTTTTGAATTTAGTTAACATGTATTGGCTCAGGGTACAACTTGGTAATAACAATAGTTTTTTAGCAACATGATGATATAGCAAGAGGGGACACCTTAAGAGGTTTGGGAGGGACAGTTGGTATGATGGGAGCTCCGCCAAAGAAATAAGAGAGTGGTGCAGGTCACCCAGATCCTTAAGGAAAGAAAAAGATGGACATAGTAGGAAGAAAGATGACCCACTAATCAATCACACATTTATATGAAATATGTAAATCACATACAAAGCTATTTTGAAGACCTCTTTGTATTTAATTTTACAAGTTCCCTAAATATATCGCAAATTCTATGGTACATCCAAAAATTTGAGTGTGTTGGTACACCAAATCAATAAATTAATAGTTAAATGTGTTATTTTTTGAAGAGAAAAATTGCTTTCTATTACCTATAATTATAATAATTAAATCTTATTTACCAAAAACGTCGACGAAATAAAATTTAATTTTTCTGAATTTTTAGTACTCATAATAGAGAATTTTGATTATTTTTTGCAATAAAATGTAAAAAAAATAAGTATGATTTTTATAAACAACGAAATGATATTTTTTTCTAATGAAATGACATTTTCTAATATATATATATATCAACTCGTAGCTCTTTATTCCCTAAAAATAATAGTTAATTTAAAGATTTTTGAAGTAGGAGTACCGGTACACCTTAATTTGCGGGTGTACCGTAGAAGTTTCCTAAATATATATCTGAAATCAAGTAAACAGACAGGTGGATAGGTGATGTAGTTTTTTGTGATAGGTTCCAGCGTCTTTTTTAGTTGTTTGCATAAGAGGTTGTCGGTTGCAGATGTTTCATTTAGGTTGGGGAGAACTTCCTTTTGGTGGCTAAAAGCAAAATTCATAAAACTTGCTTTTGACTATCATAGGTGGTGGCTTAGCCCTTTGTTGTGTTTCGGCATTGACGAACTTTTTTATTTTCTTTTTGCATCTTTGTTACATGTGTTGTTGTTGACTTTTTAGCTTTTTCCATCTTCTATGGTACGCCTTGCATTGTGGAGAGTGTGACTCGGTTTTAATATATATAATTTTGTCTTCTTAAAAAAAAATGTTTTTATCAAGTGCTGGTGCGCATTCACTATGATCATAAATGCAAAATGAAAGATATTGAATTGGAGTGATGAAATTAATATTAATTATAATATATAATTGAAAAAAGGTAATTAATTAATATTGCATTGAAAAGTGAAATTGGTCAATTATATTGGGACACTATTTTTTACAAAAATGTCACTTATTATGGGACGAAGGGAGTATATGCATGTGTTGGGATTAACATGATTTTAGGCCACTTATAGTGCATTAGAAATCCATTTAGACAAGTATCAAAGAAATGTGTCATTGCGATATTCTAGATTATTTCGTATGAAGGGATGTTATAGGTCTCTCATCAATCTTTCATCTGTAAAGCAAACCCTCAAAGATATCCTAAATTACGTAGGTCATCAACTACCCATATTAACTTAACATATTGAGTAGACATGAAAATCAAAGTGAATGAATATGCAAGAAAACAAATGCATCAATAGTGGAATTGCATTTTTGTATAGACTTCAAATGCAAGCACAACTATATACACATTTGTAAAAACACAACAAAAGTTGATTTCATGTGTTTGTATTCAAGTAAAAAGAAAAATTAAGGAATGTGTTAGCATCCCTTTTTGGTAGAATATGTTTGACTTGTGATGTATGAATGGTAGTAACAACACAATGTTATATTATATTATTGTAATTGATCATTATGTCGATCAAGATTGGAATTTAAATAATAAATTACTTATAGATTGTCACTTGTATAGTACACATTGTCATCTGGAACGTGTTCGAAGCTAATAGGGATTGAGGGAAGATGTCAAACTATTTTCTCTAACATTGGACAATATTACACAGTAAAGATAACAAGGATATTAAGCATGAAGATAACAATAACTTGCAGTACAAGTTACAAGCTGATGCGGTACAATAGCTTAGATTAGTACATTTACAAACATTGTATATATACTTGATGTAATCTTCTTTACAGGTTAATGAATCATTTTCACTCTTTTATTAGATTCTTAATAGACAATGCCTATTAGGCATGTGGAATCTTGAGGTTAGATGTGACCACTATGTTGAATGGTAAATACGTGATGTTGGAAATGCCATTAAGTATTACTCTCTCCGTCCCAAATTGTATGACGTTTTGGGTATTTCACACATATTGAGAAATGTAATTAATATTGTGTGGAAAATAGATATTATGAGTTATTTTACAAAATTGTTCTTAATAAATTATATGGGAAAAATAAATGAAGGAATTGAAAGAAGATAAAATAATAAATAGTTAAGGATATAAGAGGAAAAGTAACATTAATATTTCATTGGTATTGTAAAGCGACATATAATCTGGGACAAATATTTTTTCTAAAATGACATACAATTTGTGACGAAGGGAGTAGTGTTCATTCATTAACTTAAGCTACAACCATAAGAACTACAATTTCCCCAAGTAATGAAAAATGAGAAAAAGTGTAGAAGACGTGTGGTTTGTTGACTCTATTTTATAATATTATAATATAACAAAATTAATATTTGGGTCATCTTATAAAACATCAAACGGATGGCAATTAGACCAAAGCCTAATAGGCATCCGCAAAAAATACTCATAATGGGCAGGTAAATACATGCATTGTTAGGTATGGGTCTGGACACGGGTAATTGCCTGCAAATTTGAACGGGTATGGGTGCGGATACGGGCACTCTAATGCCCACCTCGCCCATGCTCGCACATTATATAGACTATGCCAATAATTTTATTTATATTAAATTTAGTTAATTAATCCTAAGTCTTTGATATTTATTGTAATATGCACTTGTTTTTTATATTTTAGATGCTTTTTATTTGGCTAAATAATATGATGCGTAATATTTTATATGTTGATTTAGTAGATTTCATATCATATTTTAATTATGTTGTGATATTTTTTGTTATTTATTATCTTTTTGTTGTGAAAGTGCGGGTAATGGATGCGGGTACGGGTATTTAGATACCCATAGGATATGGAGACGGACACCAAACTTATTGTCCACGAGGGTATGGACTCGGGTATGGGGATGGGCACTATAGTACCCTGTCCAATACGTACCCATTGCCATCCCTACATCAAACTTATATTTCATGTTAATTGCAGATATAGAGATGGAATTAAATGTAAATTTGAATGGTGAATATGATACGATCAAATATATGTCTACGAGCATTAGGAGAAAGTTAATAAGTATTAGTTTGAAATTTGAATGATCAGTCACCCTAGCACTTGGAAATATTCTTTATCGACAATAAACAACAATTTCGTTTCAGTAATGACAAGTCTCAACTGAAATATACTTGGATGAAGAGTGTATTATTGGTGATGATGTAGATGTCCTTTAAAATATGAAGTTAAATATGATTCAATTCTCAAACTTGCAGTAATTGTTTGTGATATTCCAAGCATTTCAATTATAAGGGTAATTTGGACATTCATTTAAAATTGAAGGTTGTATCTTGCACGTATAAAATGATTTACTTTCTAAATTTGTGCAAGCCATCATTCGTAACTATAATTGAAGAAGAGGGATAAGAACACTCTCATTTTTGTTGTCTCTCCAACACTCACTCTTTATTGAGTGAAATCAATGTAAGTCATATACTTTAAAAATATGTCATATATAAAGTGACGAAATTAAATTTCACCAAATCTCTAGAAATAGGTCATACATAAAGTGACATAACCTATATAAATTACATCCAATAAACGAATGAGTGTTAGAACGAATATTGAAAAGAGAGAGTGTTCTTAACACTTCTCGTAATTGACCGTAAGATTTAAATAAGTTAGACAAAAGTTGCAATTGACATACATTCACGTTCACTTGTAATTTTTATCTACTTTTTAGTCTTGACTTCTCTTATATTATGAATTCTAGATGTGTCATAATTATATGAGACGTAGTTTTTTACCGAACCAATTACTCAAACGACTTAGATCAATAAGTTTTATATTTTGACTATTATTAGAGAAATGCTGGTTTTTACGAAATTCAAATAACACGAAAGCCTAGTTACATCTACCCCACCTATTCTACTATTCGTTAGAATACGAATGAAGTATTTATTATTTTTGCCATTATTCTATTTTTATTTATTAAATTTCATTCAACTTAACTATTTCACTAATTACAATTAATAAATGTATTTTAATAAATGACATTAATTTTACCTTTAATTAATTATTTTTTAATAATCTTGCACAAACCTTAGAGACAGGAGAGTAATAATTTGGTTGTTTCAAATTTGCTTAAGAAGTAAGCAAAACTTAAAAAAAAAAAAAAGAATTAAAATGAGACGGAGGAATTAATAGACAGGTATAAATAGCAGACAGAAACAAATGTTCAAGTCACTCTCTCTTTCCCTCTTTTCTTTTGAAGGGTTCCTAACGAGACGTTAAAACTTTTGTGGCGATCCTAATTCGGTTGTGAATTCGCCATAATCGAACAACATGTCCTTCAATACCGATCCTTCAAATCCTATACGCGTTGATTCGAAAGAAAGAGATTGGAAGAATCTTCTTGAATTGGAACACAACTCTGATCCTCTCACGATTCAGGTTTTTCTTCTGCTTCTTAATTCCTTTCATTTGATCGTGTATTTTATTTTTGATTAAAGATAAAACATATGAATTTGATCGAATATTACAGGTCAAATACATGTTCTTCAGTGGTGATCATTTGAATCATAAATGTGTTGATTTGGGAGGTTGTAGTTGCAAGGAAATTGATAGGAAGACTCTTCTTCAACAAACGCATTTGGAACGGAATCAACGCTTGTGGTTGCGTCAGCAGAACTCTGCTGCACTTCAGATTCAGGTTTTTTTTTCTCTTGCTTCTCAATTCGTTTGATTCAAGATGTGCTCTACTTGATAAAATGTACACTTACAAACAGGGAGATGCATTTCTGATGAATGGTGATCTACAATTCACAATTTTCTTGCAAATTATTGACTGATTCTTTTTACAGAAATGCTTTAGAGCGAAAAAAGTTGTTAGAACGGAACAGTCTAAGTTGCGACAGAAATTCCTTAATATCTATGGGAAGAACTGCCTAAATGTTGACAGGTGAAGTTTGATTGCCATCTCTGTATTATTCCATGAAACAGAAAGCTTCTTACATTCATACAGAAAGTTTCTAAAAAATCATTATTAGTATCGTTGTGCTTAAACATTACAAAACTGTTAGAGCTCATTTTAATACCATTTTTGTGTGCATTCAGGGAAGCTTTTGGTCCAGATTCTGATTTCCTCTGCCAGTTCCTATATTTCTTTAATTCAGAAAACCATGATGATTTTTTAGTTCTTGTGCAAATTTGCCGATTACTTCTACAGTTTGTTCAAGAGAGTGGTAATTGTTATCCGACATTTGTCATTGCTTTTACAGTTTATTTTCTACTGCACTTTGGTTGTAAGTTGAAGCAAGATTTTGCGGATTGGAGCATCTATTTCTTACATTTGATGAATTTGAGCATCTATTTCTATTACATTTGATCTATCCACTCGCCAAAAAAAAATTCCATTAAACAAACAACAAAAACTAAAAGTTATGGGGTAGGAAATCCTATATGCCAAATAATATAGGATTTCCATAATGTTATTTTTCCCCAAAGATTTCAAATAATATTATTTATGTATTTTTTCTGATTTGTACATTGTCTGTATTTTCCTTTTCCTAATGATTTATGGCTTTATATGAAATCAAATAATATGGGTATATTTGAGAGAACCACAGGGAATAGTACAATTAAGGGATTGGTCCTTTATTTTATTTTTTTGGAATATACGTTAAGCATATTAGCAGGCACACTAGTTTTTGCAATCACAGTTCACACCATTCCACACAAGGTCGCATGGTTTAAGTCTCACATGTCCATTATATAATTCTAGCGTCAAGAAGCGCCTGTCTTTTCGCTTTTACCAATAAAAATAACAGAAGTTGTAAAATTTATTTCAATTATTTACATAAAAAAGTAAATTATTTGATTAGTATGAAAGGGAAAAGCAGTAAAATAAAAATTATGTGAAGGGTAAAATTGAAAGAAAAAATGTTATACAAATACTTAGTATCTTTATATATATCTTAAATGAAGAAGAATTAAATTGAAAGAAGTGCCTTGTCTCTTTATTTTGAATGAAGAAGAATTAAATTGTGAATAATCACCAGACTGTTGATAGCATCTATTGTGCAAAACCACCAAGAAAATGTATAGGGAAACCATTACGAAAATAAATTATATTTAAACTGGTTTCTCATTTGATCCATATTGCCAACCTTAGTGGAAAAAGGCTTTGGTTCCCCCATGCCTATCATGCTGTTTTACTAACTAGTACTTACTATTTAGCTCACTAAGAGGTTGTCTATCATGTCATTTGTAAGCCTTATGATGATTGTATATAATTGAATCTAAATATATGCAACAGGGGATGCTGCGAAACTTTTTGCTGGTGAGAATTACTCGTCTGTACGTGCTTTCGTGAACTACCGAGTGAAGAAACTTGCATATAATTGTATTCGTGCAGTACATCATAATAGGTTTGCTTTATTTATTTACTTTAATTTCACTAATTCTGGGCCTTTGGCTTTTCTTATTCTCTTGCCGTTACTTTTCTCATTCATTTATTATTACTTGTAGAACATCACATTTTGAGGAAAAGAGATATGGTTTTAATCAGCATTAACTATCCTTGAGTCATTAAAATTAGGTTGAGTTGGTTCTAGTTGTAGTTTGTTCTTTTAACAATCCTTGATCAAATAACTTAAGCTTTCGGGAGAGTTGGTCTTTGACATGTTATCAATCTCTGCCGTCTTATTCATAATTAATCTGAGTTTGAACACAACTGCACAAGTTTGAGTTGGTTTGCATATCCTCCATGCTTCAAGCCAAAAGTGTTTGTGTGAGGGGGGTTTGTTAAATAATAAATATAATATTGGCTGCTCATACACTGCATATCAGAGACTAGGACTTCATTATCCCGAGCATATCACCATAGAGAATCTATAAATAACCTCAACTCCATTAGATAATATTGTAGTTGCATTGGTGCCCCTTTGAAGAAGCAAGCATTCCATATACCACGTAGTGCCACTGCATCTAAATCCTTTTGTGCTATTTTTTAATAGAAGAACAATGCTATTAGGAAGTAGGAGTATCATGGACCCACTCCCCCCAATTGTCCAAGTTGTTGAGCGAAAGCATATTAATGGTTGTACATCCACACACACTTTCATTCAAGAATCCCCGGGGCTTGAAGCACGGACTGCTTGCCCACCCTGCAGTTTTTTGAAATTTTTCTTTTATTTAGAAGAATAGGAGTAACAAGGATGAAACTCTAGACCACAATGTTTGAGAAGCTTTCATATCATGTTATATGAACTACCCCAAAATCTTAAGTTGTTGGGTAAAAGCTTGTAAATGATTTTATTTATTATATATAAGAAAGAAGAAAGAGAGAGAGAAAAAAACCAATCGTTGGAGAACAGCAAGTGCTCGCTACACCTGTGCATGATACACAATATAATGTCAGAGTTGCTTTAGGTGTATGAATCTGAAAAAAGTTATTTGTATTGTATTAGGGGTATGAATCTGGAAGAAGTTATTTGTATTGTTCTTAGTTACTGCTGCTCTTATATGAAATATTTGAATTTCGAGGATATTATGGACTTGGAAATGGTTTTGTCACAAGAATCACTGAAAATTAGGAGATTGACTTGAAAACTTAAAAAAGGATTTTGCTCATCAGTCTTCTATCTCTGATGTTTCTTGTCAAGTGAAAGTTCCAAGAATTAGGACCCTGAATAGATTAATTTTTTCTTCTTACAAAATCATTACAACACTGTTTCCGGTAGCTAAAGCTTTTTTATTTAACATTTTATATTTCTTACCTTCTTTCTCAATCTCTAATTTATTGTTCTCACTACCTTTTTACTGTACGTGTATTCACTAGTTCTTCTTTATAAATTTTCAATTAAGTACCATTATTTAAGCATGCCTGAATTATCTTAATTATAAGACTAGGGGTCTATTTATCTTGCTTATATATTTCTTTACTCACCAGAAATCAGTTGAAGGATCAACAACTTTTATTGACTCTGAAGGAGTCTAATGCATCAGCTTTTCCTTTATTGGAAATTATAGTACTGTTGATAGATCTCAAACTGCCATGGAGCTGTAAGATAGTAGGATATTTCTCTCAAAACAATGGATTTGTTCTACTTAGACAGATCATTCTTACAGGAAAGGTAACAAAGTACTTTTTTCTGTTTTTTATTTCTAGTGACCCTCTAAAATTAATCCCTGTCATGTTGATTATATTGATATAGAATTTAATTTGTTATTTATGAAGATATGAATGAGGAAGTTCTGAATGTGTTTGAATGAAGAAAACACATATAGGGGAAGAATGCAATTTAAAATAAGTCCTGATGTGAATTCTAATGCTACTTGAAACATGATGGGAACGCTAATAATAAGAAGGGTACTATAGGAAGACATGGAGAGTTTATAAAAGAAAAGATAAGACTAGTGGCTGAAGTTACTAGTGAGGAGCCTTAGTAAACTATAGGGTGTCTAAGTAGAAATATTTTATTTAATAATGATACTCTCTGAATAATATCTTCTAGAAAGATCTAATTCCGAGCTTATCCCTTAGAAGTAGGTTTATCGCTTAAGTAGTATTTAAGTAGGAGTAATAGTCTTTTAGAGGGCATGACAGATTGAGTTTCTGTTCAGGGCCAGAGTAGGATTCCTCTCTGAGTTGTGTCGGAGCTTTGCTCTGGGAGTAGTTAGGGAAACTTTCTCTTCTACTATTTTGCTATTTTCATTCGTATCAATAAAACACCCTATTTTCCTTAATTACCATCTGTTTCTTCTCATTCTTTGCTGTGTTATTGTGTTGTTTAATTATAGGATCCTTTGGTTCCTATCAAAACATGTATTCTATTTCCAAAACTGCTCAAGCTAAAGTGTAGAGATCTAAAGCATCTAGCTTGTAGCAGATGTGAAAAACAATTCTGTCCTCGAAGATCATTTAAGTTAACATGCATATATCTCCAGAAGCAATCTGCTCACAAATAAAATGGCACTCAATCTCTATATACTTGGCTCTTCCATGGAAGACTAAGGGTGCATTTGTTTTAGCTTTTTTGAGAAAAAAATCTATATTTTTTTAATAAAAAAATCACTTTTATTATTTGTGTTTGTTTAGGATTTTTAAAAAATCATTTCATAAAAAAAAATTAAAAAAATTGTAATCCTAAAATGAAAAGCTGTTGGGATTAGTTTTTCTCAAAATTTATTTTTCTTTTCAAAAACACGGAGGTAACACGTGAACAAGTTAATTTTTTATTTTTTTTTAAAAAGTAGTTTTCATGGGTAATAAACTAAGAGAAATAAATTCAGATTTTTTAAAAATCCTCCAAAAAAAAATATCTCTAGACTTTTTTAAAAACTAAAACAAACGCTCCCTATGTTTGCTGTGATATGGAGAGCCACATGATTATCACAAATTTGTCTTATAGTTCCAACCTCACAAAATTTTAACTCATGAATGAGTTGTTTCAATAATGAGTTCGCATGTAGTTAGTGTTGTGGCTCAATATTTTGCTTCTCTACATGACCTTGCAATCATATCTTGTTTATTGCTTTTCCATAAATTCAAATTTCGTCTTAAGAGAACAAAATGGCCTAAGGTAGATCTCCTATGACAAGGTGATTCTATTGGAAATAGAATCACATTAATTTTGCACCTTCCAAGTAGCCTAGGTTCCTTGTACAAGTAGAATAAGTTAACCTTATCTTAGGAAATAGTGGTAGCTTAACTAATACTTCTAACTTGCACTTTACATTTATTTTCTTTGTAACCTTCATGTATATAAATTAATTAGATTCAGCTGGGTGTTAACTCACTCAACATTCAGAAGATGGTTAACATTTGGATCCATGGCAGAAAATGACCCGAGTCTCTTGTTTAGTCTTTTGTATAAAGTCAAACCATAATCACAACTCAAAGTCTTTTATCTTTCTGTTCCCTCCTTCCTCATCTATAACCCTATAATTTTGAACTATATGCATATATGTCATCATTTTCTGTAAAAGTTTATCCAATAAAGAAAACATGTGCCAGTGGATTAAATATACAAACAAAATTTAAATTCCTTTCATCATAAGATAATCGGACTTTTTGATCCATCACTTACATGCATAAACTATCTGAATGATATACTGCAGGATAATGCAGAAAAATGTATAGGATCGTCTTTGGAACGTGTGCTTACAGGTGTAATGTGTCACATTGGTCAGAAACCATGTATTTGTTCAGACATTGATCCAAGTATTAGCTACTCATCGCAGATCCTTACAATTCCATTCTTATGGCATGTTTTTCCCAACTTAAGACAGGTATTTATTATACTAACTATATTTGATGGAGGTACTATCCTTTGTTATAACTAGAAGTTAAAAGAGAGGTATTAATTATATCAATGATGTGTGTATTAAGATTCCTTCCTTCTAGTACTCTATTGAAGTTACACGTTCAAATAATTTAGTGCATAAAACCAGACTTGTATGCTCTCTATGCAGCAGTAGTAGCATGTCAATGTGCAATAAGCTTATATATCAGATATAACCAAGTAGAATTGTTATATTGTGCCATTAGAATTGTCCCATTCAATCCTACAAAACTGGCTTGTAAGGTGAGGACTACCCAACACTTATAAACACATCTTCATGTCATTTTTCGGCTGAAGTGGGACTCTTGGCATTTTTGTCCTCAATGGTCATTGTGTCTTTTATTTCTCCAACTTTCATGCTGCAGTTTCCTTTGTGCGCTTGTTTATATTGTTGAATATTTATTTTCTACTAACTTTGGCAAGTATTGTGAAAAGTTGGATTATTTTTGGGTACTCAGGTTTTTGCAAGACAAGGCATGATCCAACATCACATTCATCAAATGGCAACATTTGTGCCAAATCTGATCAGTTTTCTACCTAAGGATATATCAGATGAATTTCCTACCTATGCCTGTCTTCTTGGAAATATATTAGAAATTGGGGGAGTTGCTTTGTCTCAACCTGACTGTTCATTCGATATGGTAAGCTTATTAATCCTACATTGTGCCATTTTTTATCAATACTCTGTGTTTGATATCTTTCATGTATCTCCCTTTATGACTTATCTTGGATTACGTTAAAGGCTGTTGTCGTGGTGGATATACGTTTTCTCTATGTTGTATAAATGAAGAAAAGCATAAAGATATAGAAATTAAAGGCTGATTTCTTGCTTGGGAAAGGAGGAAGCACAAAAAGGTTGAAACAGATTTATGGGGCGTTTTAAAGAGTTTATCTGGCCTCGCCCTCATCTCATGACTTAAGCACTCGTGTAAATGTTTTAAAAATCTTATCTTAATAAGCTCTTTGAGAAGCTTATGGAAACAATTAATGCAAAACTTATTCGCATCTTCTCTTCAATTTTAAACCATCCCTAAATTCTAATTTTACGGTGAAAACAAATGTTGAGAATACAAATAAGTTGGCAACATAAGCTCTGGTATGATAATTTTTTACAGAATAAACACACTTATTAAATTGTTTATCTAAGCACTCCTTTAGAGGGTTGGAGCTCTAAGGCTCTGCATACTAAACAAGTTTTGGATAGTCGACATATCCTTACGTATAATCTTTTTAATATCTTCAGATCATTTTACATAAATCTTTGTCTTTAAATATGACCGTATGACATTGAAAGTTTTTTTTTTTCGATTTGCGAGGGGGTGGGGTATTGGTAGACTGGTGGTGGTTTAAGTTGTTTGATTTTTTATGCAATTGAAGTTTGAAACGTTTGCATGCAACCGTGTATATGTTTTAAAGTTGATTTGTATTTATTTCTATTCAGGCCATAGACCTTGCAGCTGTTACTACAGTTTTACTGGAGGCACACCCCTCTTTGACAAGATCTGATAGTAGAGAAAGTATGTTTTCTAATCACATAGGTTGGTTTGATTGATGATTTTCCCTTTCTTTCTAACTTCTTACATTGAACAATATTAACTTTCATCTCATTTTGTATCTTCCATTTTTATGAATAAAAGAAGGCTAAGGCAAACATGGACCACCATTATAGGTGGTCCATAAAATACCATTAATTTTAATCCTTGGATTCATTTCTTCTCATTTTTCATTTAGCCTTGCACACAAATTAACTATAGTTACAAGAAGAAACATGTTTAAATAACAGTTGCCAAAATTATCATAGTTGATAAAACCATCTTTTTTAAGAAAATATGAAATGATTCTATGTATCTCTCTGTACCATTTGTTTTTAAGCTGGTCAGTGTTAATTTCAGATTCTATGATTGCTGAGGATGATATGACTGGCGATGATGAAGTTATGGAAGTAGCTCTGGATAGGAAATTGGATCAACAAATTTGTAATTCTATTGATACTCGCTTCCTTCTGCAACTGGTATACCATCATGCAAATGACTTTTGTATCTTAAGTGCCATCAAAATTTTGCTTTACCATTTTTTTTTGAAAAATTGGTGACCTCACTTAGTGGGAAAAGGCTTGGTTGTTGTATTTAAAAAAAAAAAATTGATGGTGAAATGTCATTTTTTTGACATGTGCAGACAAATATATTATTCAGAGATATTTCAGCTGCCAATGGGCTAGATGATATGGAGGTTGCAGCTGTTGGTGCAGTTTGTGGGTTTTTATATGTTATCTTGAACACATTGCCACTTGAAAGTATTATGACTGTGCTCGCATACAGAACTGACCTTGTTCCTATGCTTTGGAAATTTATGAAACGGTGCCAAGAGAATAAAAAATGGTCATCTTTGTCTAAGCGGTTATCATACCTCTCAGGGGATTCCCCTGGTTGGCTATTACCTCTTGCGGTATTCTGTCCTGTCTACAAGTAAGAAATTTTATGCATTTATACTCCCTCCCAGTTTATAAGCAAAAAATATCATTTCACACTTGCTAAGAAAACCAGTCAATTCTTATTTAATATTCTAGAATTTGCCAAAAAAGTAACCATGTTTCCGAAACTTCCCTTAAAGATATTTGATGTTAAAAAGCATAAACTTTTCTTTAATACTGAAAGGGTTTTATTCCAAGGGTAGTGCTAATGAACTTTTCGGTAATTGATGAATAATTAATGTAGAGGCCAAACAAAATTATTTCACACTAGGCATGTTTTTGGAACTACATAAACATATGGATGATACACTGGAAATGCATAAACATATGGGTATCTCCAACAAGTAGCATAAGGGTATTTTTGGAGAAATATTAAATAGGTCAAAAGTGGGTCTCTTTTGCTTATAATTTGGGACAGAGAAAGTACTTGTATTGATGTATGAACTATAGCCTATGTGCCCATGGTCCTTCAATTTTCTTTAAATCTAATCAGTCTCGTTTGAGCATGAAGACTGAAGTATATTCTAATCTTTTTCTGGTCAGGCATATGCTTATGATGGTTGGTAATGAGAAATTTTATGAGCAAGAGAAACCCCTATCATTGAAGGATATGAGCAGCCTCATCATTCTATTGAAGCAGGTAATGTTTGAGAAATAGATTATCTATTTTTTATGAAAATTTGTTGAGAGTTCTGAGATTGAAATCCTTAGGAAAAAAGCTCATTAATTAATTGTTCACTGAAATGGGACCTTTTCTTCCTTTCACTTTAAGGAAGATCCAGATAAGTTGTGTCAAATCTTTGCAAGTTTATGTGCCCACTTGTCCAAAGAACTGGAGAGTTTATGTTTATTAAAACTGGGGGGAATGACCCATAAATATAATATTGCTTATATTCCTTATATTGCTTCATATAAATGTAACATTTTGCAGTTACAGTTAGTTTCAGTCATTTTACTCTTTTGCAGGCTCTGTGGCAGCTACTGCAGGTAAATCATACCTCATTTGCTAATTCAGTTAGATCTATTCCTGTTAGGACAAGCAGTAAAAAGCTGTCTATTGAAGCCATTCAACAGAGGGTTAGCATAGTCGTCTCGGAACTCCTGTCCCAGGTAGAAGAGTGGAATCAATCTCAGTTATTGTATATTTAGGGTCCGTTTGGATTAGCTTATTTTAGAGCTTATATAAAACAGCTTATGCAAATAAATAAGTTTTTATGTATTATTTATAAGTTTTTAAGGTTGTTTATGAAAAAATAGTTTATGAAGATACGATTTTCGCTAGTGAGAGCTTATAAATTAAAATAAAAGCTTATTTATTTACATAAGCTATTTTTCATAAGCTCAAAATAAGCTCAAACCAAACGGGGCCTTAGTTTTATATTTCCTCTCCATTGGGCTAAAAGGCTGTCATGATATTGTCATAATTTGTGTATCTTCAAAGGCATCTCTTGGGGCTCCGCTTTCTCGATCTTTTCTTATTTATGGTTTTTACAGTGCAATGCCATAATTATCAGAGACTGGATACCCTTATTTACGGCATATTACCAGAGACTGGACACCCATATCTACTACATTTTTTATTTATTTTTCCCCTTATTGTTTTCTTTTTTTCGTATTTCTCTTTGAAGGACATCTTATCCTTCCTGTAATTGAGATTTTACTCTTTTCTCACCAATAATACTCTCTCTCTATTTAATAAGAGATATTTTGAGGTTTTTCTCACTGTTCTAATATTTCTTCATACTACAATTTCCTCTTGATCTATTCCGTGACGATGGCCCCATATGCATTGACATCCAATAACCATAACCATATGCATATAAATTGTTTATCTTTTTCCTAACTTTTATATTTTCTTCCCTTAGCTCCACGATTGGAACAACAGACGACAGTTTACATCCCCCAGTGATTTCCATGCTGACGGGGTTAATAAATTTTTCATATCTCAGGTATGCTCTCTCCCTACTATTGTTATTAGGTGAAATGATTGATAATCTTAATTTGGTAGTTATATAATCTTTTCTCCACAGGCTTCTATAGCAAATACACGAGCAAATAAAATTGTAAAGAAGGCCCCTTTCCTGATACCACTTGCAAAGGTAAGAATTGACTTCTTCAGATGTCGATTATGTTTGTGTTGTTGGTTTAAAATAAATTGAAAGGCAGTGATCTGCTTTGGAATTTCTGCATATCACATGTCACTGATCACTGATGTGTTTAATACTTCTGTCTGTTGTTGTTTAATCAGCCTCAACAAGCTGCAGGTAGGGAAACACATGGATCTCACTCTGTAGCTGCAGTTAGGGAAAGACATGGATCTCAGTCTTCCATTTTTAGAAAGCAGTTCAGAACAAGGCGTGATCATATTTGGGAAGATGCTTATAATTCAAAGGTAAGAATTGACTTCTTCAGATATCGATTATGTTTGTGAGCAGCATGGAGTTTCTGCATATCACATGTCACTAATGTGTTTCATATACTTGACTTCTGTATTTTGTTGTTTAATCAGTCTCAACTAGCTGCAGCTAGGCAAAGACATGGATCTCAGACTGTATTTACTGGAAATCGGTTCATGGCAAGGTATGATCATATTTTAGAAGATTCTGTTGAACAGTCCATTGTAAGGCAACTACATGAAGGATCAGAAAGGATTGACACTCCCGTGATGGTTCAGCATCATGAAGAGAACTCTCCAATCTTGGAACTTGTGCCACAGCATACCTCCCCGCCACCGCCACCGATGCGTGTTATGGATGTTGAGAATGATGACCCACAACATGAAACTTCTCCTGGTGAACACCAAAACCAGTCAAAAATTCTTGATGAACTGATTGTTGAAACACATGAGGATGCTTGAAATGGACAAAAATCATAACAATGCCACATCATCGCAAGAGGAATTTGTTCCATAAACTCAAATAGCCAAGGAGACAGTTTTGGTTAATCCTCCCCAAGGGTGATTGAACATTATTTTCCCTAAGGGATGTTTCTTTTCCTTGATTTTACTTTTCTTTTGTGCTTGATTTTGGCCTTTTTTTAAGGTTTTGGTTTGGTCCCTCTTGTACATATTTTTTTTTCTTTTTTTAATAATAATATATGTTTGACTGGGTAGCAGAGTTGGATGTCTAAGTTTTACATTCATGTTTAACCATACTCTTAGTTCATAAAAAAGAAAGATATTTGTGGGTTTAACCATACTATTATATAAAGGGTCATGCTAACTTGTGCCCTTAGGGCACATGTTAAGGAACCCAAAAGTAGAAATATTTCCTCAAGTTTTGTGCATTCTATTTATTACAAATTCAAAAATTAAATTCAGTGTACACGTTTCAACAAAAAAATTACTATATTTGATTGATTAACTTATGCCCTAAGGGCATAAGTTAGCTTTTCCCTTATAAATAACCTAAAAAATATTAAAAAATTACACACAAAAAAGGCAATGTTATGAAATTAATATAATGTATTGCAAAATATTGTAAAGTATAAAAGAGTAGAGAGAAATGGATAAAGAAAGAACATGAGAGTATATCGTATTACTTCACAAGTGTATCTTTACACTAAAATATGAGGCATATTTATAGGACACAAATAATCAAGTGAATGATCAAATGTAATAAGGACCGGAACAAACCATTTATTAATGAGGGGTTATGGGAACGTGGAAGATTAAGGATGAACATGTACTAACTTTATTATTAACAGGTAAGATATATATACACACACATTAACACATTAAAAAATGGACACATGGACGGACACTAGAGTACCTATCTGCATGCTAGTATCGATTTGGTCTGGCCTAAATTTTCAAAATATGATTACTTTTTTGTCTCTCTACACTGTATTAATCTAACGATAAAAAATAGCTTTAACGAGTTTTTTTTTAGAAGA
>Ga0315914_1004145_pt1 | contig 21726 bp, 11 predicted proteins | sample MpolenodulesMG_FD_203920 | JGI IMG/M metagenome (GOLD analysis project Ga0315914, IMG submission 203920) | Medicago polymorpha root nodule microbial communities from Los Angeles, California, United States - elongated nodules | ecosystem: Host-associated > Plants > Roots > Nodule | place: USA...
TGAATAAAAAAATGGAAATATTAGTGCATGATTGATGATTATAGTTCTAAACTTTCTATTCTTCTCAACATAGAAATACAAGTATATTCGTGCATGATTGATATGCTATCTGTAACATTATTATCATACGCGTAACAAATTAAAGTCACAGGTTGTAGTTGTAACATTATATATATAACGAAACAACAAAAGAGTAGTTAAGTAAGTTAATATTGTTCAAATCAAACACTGTTTAACACAGCTACAACATGGGTCATGGTGGAGGACAAGTTGAAGAAGGACCTGATTTGCAATATGCTCCTACATGGATTGTCGCTCTTGTTTGCAGCGTCATCGTAGCTGTTTCATTCGCCGCTGAACGTTCTCTTCATTGTCTTGGCAATTTTCTTAAGAAGAAAAACCAGAAACCACTTTATCAAGCCCTACACAAAATCAAAGAAGGTTTTCTTTTGCTTGTTATTATTATTTATAGTGATCACATAATGATTTTGAAAATTTGATTATGTTTAGTTTTATGATTTTTAATTATTTTTTGGTTTTTATAATTTTTATTTTATTATGCAGAGTTGATGCTGTTGGGATTCATTTCTCTATTTCTGACTATAACACAAAATGGGATAACAAAAATTTGTGTTCCTGATGAGTGGACTTATCATATGCTTCCTTGTAGTCTTGAGGAGATAGAAGAAGAAGATATGAAAAAAAATTCACATTTTCAGACTTTTTTCTCTTCCGATCATGTTTCTGGCACTGCTCGTCGCCTTCTTGGTGGCGGTAGTGATGATCCATTCGGTTTCACGGATGAAAAAGTTGGATATTGTACTGCCAAGGTATTGAAATTATGTCTATTAGTCCTGACCTTGTAATTTCAAGGGACAAAGTCGTATCAGTGTGAAAACCTACCCACAGTCATATACCATTCTTATTTTCTTTGTTTAGACAATTTTGATTTGATGATTTAATCATGTTATCTACTCTAATCATATTTTGTATTATGATGTTATTTTCAGGGAAAAGTACCTCTATTATCTGTGGAAGCATTGCATAAACTGCATATCTTTATTTTTGTCCTAGCTATTGTTCATGTGACTTCTTGTGTTTTGACTATTATTTTTGGAGGACTAAATGTGAGTATCTAATGTAATCATATACTTTTTTATTAAAACAATTTGTGTTTGTTAAAAACTCTTATATGTTAATAAATATTGTTGTTGTTAATAGATTCGTCGATGGAAGCCTTGGGAAAATTCTATTGTTGAAGATGAAAATCATGAATCACAACATGGTAAACAAATTTGATCGGTTATGGTATGATCTTAATAGTTTTCTATCCTCATTAAACTTTATAACATTCATACTGGTCTAATGCAGCTCCGGATCGGACGGTGACTCATGTTCATCAACATGATTTTATAAAGAATCATTTTACTGGTTTTGGCAAAAACTATGTTATAATGGGATGGGTGGTAGGTTGATTATATTTTTCTGGTTTTACCATATTGTCTTTGACATTATTGTTAATTTCTTATGCCTTCTAATTTTTTAATTTTTATTTCAGAAATCATTTTTCAAGCAATTTTATGGATCTGTGACAAAGTTGGATTATGTGACATTAAGGCGTGGTTTCATTATGGTAAGATTTGTATGTTATATATTTGCTATTACATATATAAGATTGAACCATATTATTAATTTTGTTCTGTTTTAGACTCATTGTAGGTCAAATCCAAAGTTTAATTTTCACAAGTACATGATCCGTGCACTTGAAGATGACTTCCAAAACGTTGTTGGTATTAGGTTTGTGCTTATGCAAAGTTTCTATAACTATCATAATCTTCATCAATCATAAGCAATTAGTTGACCAAATTTATTTTTGTGCAACTTATATTGTAATGTTGTTGATTCTGTCTTGTCACTAACTAACCATTTTATTTTAATGGTTGCAGTTGGTATCTTTGGATCTTTGTAGTCATATTTATGTTGCTTAATATCCATGGTATGGTACAAGACTTAGCACTAGAGTGATGAGTTATTTACAAACCTACGTGAACAATAGAAGCACAATTATGTCATTGTCCAACAATCAAAATTAAGATTTATGTTTATTGTTTCAGGTTGGCACACATACTTTTGGGTTGCTTTCATTCCTGTCATTGTAAGTGTCTTCATAATTTCTTGTGAATTAAGTATTTGTCTTGCTAAATAGACCAGGTCGGACCATGCTTTAAATAGAACAGGTCATAGATTTTTATCGAACGACCTGAACTAGTCTAATCTGTGCATGCATATAAATGTAAATTTTCTCCACATTCAAGTTGATGTATTTCTCTTCCAATTGTTTGTTATCAAGCCTTTTATCTTCTTTTTATTTTTCCTTCTTATTGTTTGCATTCTTCAGCTACTACTTGCTGTGGGAACAAAGCTTGAACATGTAATAATTCAATTAGCACATGAAGTAGCTGAGAAGCATTCAGCCATACAAGGCGAATTAGTTGTTCAACCATCAGATGATCACTTCTGGTTTCATCGTCCTCGCATCGTCCTCTTCTTGATTCACTTGATCCTTTTCCAAAATTCTTTTGAGATAGCATTCTTTTTCTGGATACTGGTAAACATATTAGCCTCAAACTCAATTTATGACATTCTTTGATATGCTTTATTTTCCTCATTTTTTTTTTCTTTCTCTTTATTATTTTAATGATTATTATAACCTTACAAGATCATGTGTATATATCTCAGGTAACATTTGGCTTTAGTTCATGTATGATGGGAAAACTTCATTACATTATTCCAAGGCTTGTTATTGGGTAACAACACTATACTTTATATATACATTGTGCTTTTTGAATCTCAATTTTTCTACTCTTTATTCTTTTTTTGCTCACGCCTTTTATATTTAATTAATGTTGTAGGTTATTGATTCAGGTCATATGTAGTTATAGTACCCTACCACTATATGCAATTGTCACACAGGTGAGTTTGAGTTGTTTTCCAAACTCAAATAACTACACTTTTGATCTCAATTTTTATTGATTCATGATTTTTGTCAATCCATTTCTCAATATGAAAATATAGTATCTCAATTTATAATTTTAAAAATATTTCCCACTACTACTTTGAGCTTATTTTTGTTGAATAATGTACCATCTTACCACTTTCTTTTTGAATTGTCAACTCATTATTCAACTTAAGATATCGATGAAAATAAGTTTCAAATTCAATGGTGATGAAATTTTTTGAAATTTCAAAACTTGAGAGTGTAATTGAGATTTAGAAATGGAATAACTGAATTAGTAATGCTAGCGGCACTCATTTTAACATACTCTTTCTAACACTCTTATTTGGTAAAATACATATAGATCTCACCACTTTTATGTGGGACACTTTCTTAAAGTGGATGTATTTTATCTGATAAAAGAGTAAGTATTAAAAAGAGTGTGTTAAAATGAATGTTGCCAACATTACTCTTAACTAAAATAATGAATGGCAAAAATAGATGAATCAAAAGTGTATTTGAGTTTAAAAGAAAAAATTAATACAAAAAATTGTTTTCACAAACCAAATAGATTTTAATTTTATGAAATTTAAAATGAGTCCTTTTGCCATTGACATTGATCATTTTTTACACAATGTAGATGGGAACTCACTATAAGAATGCCATATTTGATGAGCAAATACAAACCCGCCTTCTTGGTTGGGCACAAAAGGCAAAGAAGAAAGGTTTAAGAGGTAATAATAACCAACCTGGTGAAGGAAGTACTCATAATGGTGCAAGCAGTAACATTCAATTAGGATCTGTGTTTAGAAGGGCACCTGCTCCAGAAGACAACACCGTTGTCCCTAGAGATCAACAGTCTGTATGAACATGTAACATTTTATTTATAATTAAAATATATTATATATGAGTTATTTTACTTTGGAATTAAAGGCGCAATGACATATTATATGTATACATGCAATTTAGATGGTAGAAGACTCGAGTGATATTTGATATGTTGAAATACGAGTTCAAACTTCCGATGTTTATTTTCTTTGCATTTAGTACGTGTAAGTTTCACTCATTTATTCTATGATACTAATGCATTTTTATCCCTCTTTTTCTTCCAAAAATTATCTTCTAATTTCATGTTTTTAAAACCTCCCATTTTTATGACGTGACACTTATGTGAAACGACTAAGATGACTACAAATAAATCCATGTTATTATTTTGGGTTAAATATGGTTTTGGTTCCTATAAATATACAAACTTTTCGTTTTAGTCCCTCTAAAATTTTCCTTCAATTTTTAGTCCCTATAAAATTTTCAATCCTACTTTTGGTCCCTATTTTTAAGTTAATTTTTGTATTTTTTTTAATGAAATTGTGCAGAAATGTGTAGAATATTGTAAAAAAGATTGTCAAAAAAAATTAGAATTTTTTAACAAAACATAAATTAAATATGACTTTTTAACCATCAAAAATATAAAAATTCATATTAAATTTGTATTTTATTAAAAAATTCTAATTTTTTTTGGAAAGATTCTTATAATATTATGAATTTTTCTGCAAAATTTTATTCAAAAATATGAATTCTACATATAATTTTACTTTAAAGGAGGGACCAAAAGTGAAGATAATTTTTTTTATGGACTAAAAGTTGAAGAAATTTTTTAGAGGGACTAAAACGAAAAGTTGACATATTTATAGAGACCAAAAACATATTTAACCCTTTTATTTTTTTAATTAAACTATTTGAGTTTAATTGATAAATTATATATTTAATTTAATGCTTTCCTAAAAAAAATATATATTTAATTTGATGCTAGTAAATGCTATTTTCTAAAAAAAAAAAAAAAAACTGAAATTAACAAAGGAACCCTAGAAATTGGGATTCATGTTGTTCTTACTTCAAGTTCAACCAACACACGGATCAACTTTTCTATCACTTCCCAATAACTGTTTATATTTTCATCTCCCAATTAATTGATAATTTTACTATCAAAATATTTAACAATTCCCCTACCAATGTCGAACCAATTCAATTGTCACTCAAATAATTTGCCGTCAAAGCACAATCTCCTAAGTTGTCCAATGAAACCAATTTTGAAGCTTCTTTTTCATGGCTTTAACTATTTGATGCAGCTGTATACTTGTAGCATTGTGCATGGTGGTGAAAGATGCCATTATTGTTGGGATGCTACTTTGTGAGTGAATGAATGAAGAATGTGTTTTTCTACTTTGGAATCCAATTTCAATGAGGATAAAAAGGAAAAGAGGTAACGTGCAACTCTAATGATTGCATGAACTCCATTGCTCACATAAGTTAGTTTTAAATACTATCTCGAGGTCTATAACAACGTAACTCATGGTAATGAAACCTTAACTACACCTTTTTGTTTTGATGAGTTTAAGGAAGCAATGTTCTCAATGCAAGCTGATAAATGTCTAGACCCGGATAGTTTTAATTTAGGATTTTACCAACATTTCCGAAATATATGTGGTCAAGAAATTTATGCAACAAGTTGTCTATGGTTAGAATCCGGGTCCCTTCTAATATGAATACAAAAACATTGCCTTAATTCCTAATGGTGACAACCAAACTTCTACGAAGGATTGGAGACTTATTGCTCTATGTAATGTGTTGTACAATGTGATTGTTAAAGTTCTTGCTAATAAACTGAAGGGTGTGGTTGACAAATGTATCTCTCACTACCAATTAATCAGCTTTTATATCTAGAAAATCCATTCTAGACAATATTATGGAAGTCATAGAAATCGTTCATTACATGAAATCTAAGATTAGCGGCAAATCAGGAGATGTAGATAATGTTGTGTGTGTAAAACAATCGACTACTTAATTCTTGTTTAAGGTAGCAAAGTGGGTTCTATTATACTGAGCGAAGGATTGCGTCAGAGGAACCCTTTATCACCCTATATGTTTATTATTTGTGCTGAATGTTTGTAAGCACTTATTAACGGAGATAAATTTGTAGAAACGATCATTTTTTATAGAATTTTTTTTTATAATTTTCTAAATATATATGAAAAAAGCATTTAAAAATACATGTTGACTTATGGACTAAAACCACATACATGAAAATTTTATAAGGATGCAAAAGTGTCATTTTATAAGGAAGCTAGTGTTGTTCAAATCACACACATTGTATAACACTAATTTGTTAATGTTAATAAGTTGGTTAGAGAAAGTTATGTGTTGGATTACAACTTACCTTGAGGTGTTTTTTTTTTTTTTGGTAGATAGACGAGATGACAAAGTCATCATTATAATTTACCGCCGAACTTTGGTCATGACGTGTGACCTAACAATTTCAACATTTTTCCCAATTGAGTTAAGACTTATGGAACACCTTGAGGTATGTTTTATTGTGCTCCATTAATTTTACAACTTTGCTCGAAATTATGTGTTTGAATATGTGAATGATGAAATCCATTTCATTTAATACGACCGTCATTCTATATTTTTTATTCCCCTCAAATTGGGAGGGTATGCAATTCAGGGAAACTACTTCATTCAATTACTACCATTTTTATCCCTATTTTATCGGTTCATCATTTTATCACATTTCCTACTCCTTCTCCTTCATGTTCTATTTTATGCATTTTGTTGTCTACCAATCTTCTTTGTTTATATCATTTTAACCAATTTATCATATTTTATTTTATCCTATCTTGCGGCTTCAAATGTTATCAATCATACGATGTGAAACAAAGGAATATGGTTTATCCCTTTCCCAACATGTTGATATTAGTCATAATATGTGCTTCAATTTTCATTTTTTTTGTTGCTGCTAGCACTTGGAATATAATATATTTACCTCTATTGAATTCAAGCCTAGTGTATTAAACTATGGACAAACTATATGATTTTTCATATCAAATATTAGCATATCAAATTCTTGTTTGAAGAAGAAAATGTTTATACTTTAATTGAGTAGACATATTGAATTAATGTCTTAAAGGTGATTTGTCTGATTGAATTACATAGAAAATCAAACATATTAATGTTTTTTTTAAATAAATAGTAAAAATGAAATAAAAGAATTATAACTTCATCATAAAATATTCAAATTAAAATTTCTATTTTATTCAACCTTATTCCACTCGATTCTAATATGCTTCCGCTCTGCTCCATTTCGTCCAAATAAAGCTAAATATTATTCGATTGATCTAAAGAGTAGTGTTAGGAACATTCTCTTTTGAACACTTTCTTTAATAATGACTTTCTAATTTGATGAAATTCATGTGGGTATCACCACTTTACGTTAGATCTATTTTCAAGATGTGGACTTCACATTAATTTCATCTAATAAAAAAGTACGTGTTAAAGAGAGTGTTGCTAGCACTCTTGGTCGAAATCCAAACGAAGCTAAATATATATAGGGATAAATAAGTAAACAACCATTTGATAGAAATTTACTGTTCCAACAACTTTGGTAAAAAAACAGTTGATGTAATAAATTGAGGAAAATTACCGCTGACACATTTGGTTAGGCTGAAAAACACATGTAAAATACCAATTTACCCTTCGGCAGTTAAGTATCGAGGAAAATGGAACCGGCTGCAGTTTACTACTGAAGAAAACTTCGGCAGTTAACTACCGCCAGTTCCATCGGCAGTTAACTGCCGATTCGTCCTGATGCTATTGCAGAGGTAGAAGCTTCAGCTTCTGATCCTGTAATGTGTTAAAAACACAAACATAATGTCATCAATTTCATAAACATTGGCGCATAATGTGTTCGAATGGCAAAACAAAATTGGCTCAATTTCACAAACATTAATTAAACGAACAAACCAATGAACCAATGTCATCAAAATGCAAACAACATAATGCCATCAAAATACAAACATACAAACATAATGTCATTAAAATACAAAAAGTAAAAAACAAGTCCTAATCCTACTGTTGGTCCTGGTCCTGTTGATGCTGCTGTTGCCGCCTCCTCGGCCTCTAGCCTCGCCTCCTGCTCAATATCGGCGCGATCTTCTCCCTAACATGGCTCATGGCCTGAAACCATTGCTCAGGGCTCATGACCTCTGCATGGCCCATCTGTGCATCATCTTATACAACAACGCCACCAACCATGTCATAGGTATCAGGCGAGCTTCTCGCCTCGTACTGCTCCCACTGCTCTGCAATGATATGCTCTTCATTTGCTGGCTTCGGAAGATCTCCTGAAAGAGGTGGCAAAATTCGAGGGTGAGACACTGTAGTGTACCATAACACATAGCCTTCCCTCATACGTCATGTCTGCTCTCCTGCCGGCTCACCCCAATCAGGCTCCTTAAGCGTGCAAGTGTTGAAGTCAACGAATGACTGCACAATCTGAGGTGGTCGCAACTCTACAACATTCGTCGGAGGTCTAGGGATGGTCTAGATGTATCCGTATTGCCGTAAAACCCTCTCGGGCAAGTGCCGGTACACCCTACGAACTTCGCACATAATCCAACCTGAATACTAGAAAACCTCCTCAAAACCCTGGATCTCCTTATGCTCTTCGTACGACCTCCAACATACGTCATCAAACTGAATACAATCAAGCAATGAGCGATACGTCACCCCCTTTCCATGACCATTATGTAACTTCCACCTCGCCACAACCAGATAGTTTTCAATATAGTCAGTGTTTGGATCAACACTGAAAAAGTCAGGAAAATGCGCCAAAAACCATGCCTGCATAAACCAAACAAATCACATTTATAAATTATTACGCACGAAAAATATAACAAAAAAATAAAAGTTAAGGTTCACATTTATAAGTTTCTTACAGTGAGCAATGTCACGCTTCCCCTAAGAGCTCTGTCTCCATGCAAACAGGCCTCAGCTAACTTGCCGTATAGGTATGTGAGTGTCATTCCTCCCCAGGAATAATTACGCATCCTCGCGTAGCCGTCCTCTATGGTCGTCAGATAGACCAACTCGATGCGTTTGTTGCTTCTATCACCAAATAACAAGCATCCTACAAGATATAGAAGATAACACTTCACACAAAATGTCCTAACCCTCTCCAGCTCCTCTGGATCCCCTGGATCCGCCAATCTGTTAGCCCTATTAAGGTACCTCGTATATAACTCCCTCAGCTTCGGATAACTAATGTACCCACCATATTCTTTAGCGCAAATTTTATGTGCCACCGCATGCGACACACCTAAGTGCCTCACCAGTAGTGCCACTCCGTCATCTCTCAACATCTTCTTCCCATGGCTCAACATCCGCCCTTCAATCTGAAGATGCATAAGAAATACGACATCATCCAAAGTCACTGTCATCTCCCCCAAGACCATGTGAAAACTGCTGGTCTCGGGATGCTACTTCTCGCATAATGTCATCAACAAAGCATGAGGTACAGTGGCGTAGCCCAGGTAAACCAAATCATGTAACCTGCTCTCCTTAAGCGAACCCCAAAACCAATTTTGATTATCGTTTGGACGCCGGAGACTCAAAATCTTAGCCCCATAATTAATCGGTTTTACAACACGCACCTTACGAACCTGAAATAATAGAAAAATAAACATAGTTTTAACAATGTGTTAGATTAAACTGAACAAAATAAAAGTTAACACATGGAAAAATAAAAATCACAAATTTAAATTGTCAGACGTATTTTTAATTTAAGACGTAATGTAAACCTTAAAAAAACACATAACAAAATAATTTAAATCATAATTAAACATAAAGAAAATAGTAAAAGTTGAAATAAAGAAAATATAAAGAAAATAATTAAACATAAAGAAAAGAATTAAACAAAAACACATATAAAAGTTGATATAATAATTAAACAAACACACATATAGAAAAAATTAAAACATTAATTTGTGTTGCATATGATAATTTTAGACAATTAAAAATAACACTTACGTTATCTGAATTATATCAAAGCTGCAATGCCACATGGTTGGCATAAGAGTGCAACAGAGATATATTTTCCGGTCCTCCAGGAAAGGGAGGCTCCAAAGGTAACACCGCTGGGGCAGCCGCTGCTGCAATGTCATCATGGTCTGGTATATGTTGCTGCTCTGGTTTATGTTTGCTTATCTTGATGCACCAAGATACTATTAAAATCAATATGCAGGTCTTTTAAATAAAATTTGCACACGGGGCATCCTACTCACTTAAGTGAGATGCCATGTGTGCTTTGACTGCGTCAAAAGTGCAAAAGGGGTAAACTTAGGGGGCTGATTTGTTATTGTTTTTTTATAGGGGGCCAAAATTGTAAGTTCGTGATACTTATGAGCCAAAACTAAGCCTTTTTAATACTACAGACTAATTTGCTATTTTGTAAATTTGAGGGATTAAATTGTTCAAATCTTCAATTTTGGGATACTGAAATATTGATTTACCCGTTTATAATCCCTATAAAATTACAACTTTTAAGTTTAGTCTATATAAAATTTTAGTTTTTACTATTCATTTTTAGTTCCCCTTTTGTAAACAATAGTACTTTTAAGTTTTAACCTTTACTGGGCTAAAAACAATCTGTTTATGTACATTTTGAAGACTAAAATAGACAAAATTTATAGGAACTAAGCTGATATTTATAAAGACTAATAATATATTATGTTTAACTTCTATTATTAATCTACATAGTTGAGATTTGTCTTGAAAATATATATTTTGATGCACCTGGACTTGGAAGATCACGATGCAATAGATGCTGTCTTGTATCAGCAGTGGATAGAACACATCGACATCAAGGTCAAAGGCCAGGTTCGCCCATTCCTTCTATTTTTTAGGGTTTTGGGTTTAATGTTGTTTTTTGTTTTTGAGGTGACTTTGATTTTTTTATTGGTAACCATTTTTATATGTGCAAAGTATCTACCGACATTATCGATATCTAATTTTTTATCAAAAAATGTGAATGTGGTTGGCGACCTTTAACGGTGCTCTTTTTGTCTATCCATGTTATTTCGTCCACAACGCTCAAATTTCTTTTGGTTTTTGATCCTCGGGTTTCCAGAAGAGGGGGAACATGGTAATCCGAAATTTGACCATAGATAAGTTAAGTCTGACCAGGATTGTACTATCTAGGATTCGAACTTGGGTTCTCTCAAACGATTCATCCTTAACCGGAGCTTCTTAACCACTTAAACCCAACCACATGGTTCATAACTCTCAAATTTGAGTACTTACCTTAAGAGAATTGAATCCAAATCCACGACCTAGTTAATGTTGGTTGAAGAGGTTCTGTTTAAGGTTTATTTTGAATTTGTATTCATGGGTTTGGATAAAATTTGAAAATTAGATTGTATCCCTTTAAAAATAAAATAAATAATGATGTTTTTCATGAATTTATTTTTTTTACTTCGCAAAGACTTCATTTTATTCTAGGGCTTGACACTTTCTTTCTATTTCATAATGATAGTGACTTTATTTTACATCATCATGAAAAGTGGAATCCAACTATACTTACCCTCTAGAATGATCTACAAGTTTTTGTCATTGGCATTTTTCTATTTCTGTTTCCATGTCTTTCTTTCTTTTTTTAATGAAATGTAAACTTGTGCCATAGACTGTGTTTATACAAACATCAAATTATTTTATGTTTTGGGATCAATGGACTAATTTAGGTATGAATGAGTTTCAAAATGTTGTTTTCTTTGTTCATGCTATTTTCATTTTCTGTAATTTGGTTACTATGAATTGTTCAATTATACGTTGTTTAAAGCAACAATTTTAGTTCCCTCTCTGAATGTTGGTTTTATGAAAGGGGAAAACAATTTTATCTGATTTTGAATTTTCCATCCAGATTTTACTGTTATTAAGTAGCCAATGAAAGTGTAGTTGATAGAATTTATCATTAGTGAAAGTTAAATAATTTAAATTTAAATTCTTGACATGGTTATAGTTTATAGCCTTATTAGTATTACATACAAGTCACTATCATAGCTTTTGAAACCTGAATTTTAACATGAGATGTAGTACACTAATTTGGAAATTTTGGATATGTAGGATGGGTTTCAAGCTGGCTACGAGATCCGAAGAAGCTCTGCATTGAAAAAGCTTATGGATCAATATTGTTATAAATATTGTTTGGATGTTAATGGAGTTGGTTTTTTGTTCAAAGGTTATCTCGTCCAACCAGAGCAGACTCCTTTTGAGGTTTGTGTTGCCAACATCTCTTCATTTTCATTTAAATATTAGCTATATTCTTATAATAATTAATGATTGTCTCATTGTCATAATTCTTGGTTTTCTTCTCCAAATTATATTTGCTGCAGCTGGGAATTGAGGATGGCGATGAAATGCTTGCCATGCTGCATTTGAGAACAGGACATGGTAGGTGTTTATGATGAAATGCTTCCCATGCTTCATTGTAGAAGGGATTAGTTTTATTTTAGGATATGCTAATTAATGCATAAAAATTAAAATTACGGACTATCAGATTTCTATATGCATTATTTATGGATTATCAGATTTCTAGTAGTAGTATTGTGCAGTCGTTGTAGCTGGACTTTGCACTTCCTTATTTATCTTTAGTTGATAGTATAGATTAAGGATGGATTATCATATTTATATATGCATTACAATTTATGTCTTGACTTGGCTCCATGTCATGAGGGTGGATGTTGGGCTCATGTCCTCAAAAGTTAAGGAAATGAATGTTGGTTGAATTGTGATTTTAGTTTTGATGATTTCCAAAAGTTGATTTCGTGAAAAGAAAGAAACTATTGCTGATAAAGCATTGGTTCCATATTATGGGTGATCTCTTGATTATAGAAGTTTATATCAGTCCTTAATTATCCTTGTTCGGAAAATCTTTGAACAAAATCATCTAAGCTAGCCTGTACAGCCTATTGTCTCTACTTCAATCACCAACTAGAGCTTAAAAATGTACTATGCTCAAGTCAACTATATATACGTGTGGATTTTTTTTAGCAAAAAACATTGTGTAATAAATTATTAAAATGTTGAAGAGTTTATTGGTAAGGTTTACAGTAATTATTTCACTGTTCAGAGAAATGTGTGTGTATAGGTATTCTGGATTTTGTTAAATTGATAATGTGTACGATAATTATTGTTAGTTCAGTTCGAAAAAATAGTTAGATGTGAAACAATCAAGAACGAAGAGAGAATGAAATAGATGAACGTGTAGAATTTTATTATGATCAATGTAACAAAGTAGTTACATAATGACCCTTTACATAGTTCCTATTCTTTCTAATCATAGTCAAGTAAGTAACTAACAATTCTGTTTGACAATTGTCAACTTGTTTTCGAAGAAAATTTAATTTAATTGTTTCAATGTGTTTGCGTCTTTTATATGAAACTGGATTTTTAGCTAGGTTTATTGTTGATTTCTTGTTGTTATCAGTAAACTTCATTGGCTTGCTAACTTTAATTTTTATTTCCATCAGCACTGAACCATACAGCGTCTATTAGTGTTATTTGAATTCATCGGAGAATTGAAGACGCCGTCGACTGTTCATGGAAGATACCAGCAGTCACATGATCACGTTTGTCGTCAACGGCACGGTTCGTTCATTCCTTCCTTATCTATGGTCTTAAATAAATAAATAGTATAAATTATTTTGTTATTAACTTTACAAGAGAGTACTTGGAGATATTTACTAATATTTTGATTTGATTTTTGTTGAACGGTGTTGTATTGTAGGATGGGATTCTAGTTAAATTTATGAGTATGATAGAGAGAAATACTCAAATGGAAGGAATCATGATTCCTTACTGCGGTCTACACTCTTGGTTTCAACTCAATGGCTTTTCTTTTAAAGGCCGTCGTATTTGGCCACACCAAACTCCATCCGAGGTTTGTCTTTCCCTAATCTCTTCCTTAAATTGTTCCTTTCTATACTAGTGTTTATTGTTAGGATTAAATTGTATTAGATACTTTTTTTGAGTTAACTCTCTAGTTTCTAAGGGAAGAGAACATGGTAACACGAAGTTCAGTTGTGAGGTGAGTATTGCATGATCAAGAATTATTCAATTATGGTATCAAACTTGAACTCTCTTGAAAACTCAGTTGTTTGGTTTATCCCCCTATATACTATTCAAGTCAATATTTCAATGGTTGTTTATTAAAGAGATGTTTTAAATAAAATAGACTCTTGTGACAAGTGTGAGTTAGAATCTTGTATTTTTTTTTTAAAAGTGAAGGTTACCCATTTTATATTTGAATAACTTTTTATATTTCTTTGTCTTTATTTATTTGAGCAAATGGCATAACTTGCCTCTGAATTTCATAAGTATGGATTTTTATTACACTTAACCCAGTGGATATTGTAATCCATCAAATTTGTACACCAATTTGAATAACTTATACCATTTTCACATCTTTTTCGGCCTAGTAACCATCCATCCCCACAATAATATAATAGAGAAATATTATGTTGACAATGTTTTGGGTATCCAACATTATGTATTTATACCGTATAAGTATTATATCATTTTTTAATTAGTTATTTCTCTTTCATAGTTACATTAATAGCTATAAGTTGCGTATTCTTATATGGATTGTTAAATAGTTGTTATTTTTTAATGTTCAAATAACATTGCTCAAATATACAAGTTTTTAAAGATTCCATAATACTACCTTCAAGACTTGTGTGATCTCATCATCTACTTGCTGATACTTATATCACACTATCTAACGTATGATCAAATCTTGCGTTTAACCAAGCTAGCTCTGCTGGAAGGAAATTGACTAAAACGAGTGGTAAACTTATTTTTGTTCTCTTGCTACTTTTCACTAAATTATCATTAAAATGGTATATCATATATCATATTCATTGGAATCCCTATATAATTGCCCTGCGTTCACTGTGGATGCATTGAAATAACACCATACATACAAGGTTACACCAATTAGAAAGGAATCATTCGTAAATTCTTTTTTGAAGGAATCAATCGTAAATTCTAATTAACTTGGAATAGCTTTCATCTTATTTATCAATTGTGGGTTGGTCTAGCAGAATGAGATAGAATTTAATGACGTGATAAATTATTTCAAATCTCGATTAAAAGAAGTAATTTTAATTAGTATTAAATATTATCTCAAATATGATTAGATATAATGAAGTGAACCTATAAAAAAACTCTCATATATTAATGGTATTGCAAGAAGCTTGGTTGTGTAATCAAACAAGAGTACTCTACATTGAACCACATAAATACTTTTACTCCCTCCCACTTTAAAGTAGACAAGATATTTATAGTTCATTATTTATATCTACCAACCAAAGAGTACTTTTCATTATTATCATTTCCTACTTTTTCTTTACACATGCTGTAACTTTTTAATGCAATGTGTAGATATGCAACAACTCACAGCGACGACTTGAGCTCTTTCAAGTCAAGTTTAACACATCATTATTATTTTTATGATTTTTTTACTTTTGCTGAGGATAATAATTGTTGTATATATGTGTATATACTACTTTTCCTAAATTCACATCTCACAATCACAGCCACAGCCACTCTCAAACTCTGCAAACTTCTCAATCTTCTAACTGCGTTGTGTGAAGGATGGCTGAACAAATTCCATTCGGTGTTGCTACAAGTCTCTTTAACAGGTGGGTGACACTTTATTTTCAACACTTTATCTATTTATTTTTTGTGTAAGTTAAAAGAGTTTAACCAACCAATATATATCATACAAGCTTGTTTACTGAATATTTTCTCTTCGTAGGTTGGCTTCTGCAGCCTTTCGTGAATTTGGACGAATTTATGGTGTGAAGGATGAATTGGAAAGACTTAGGAACACTGTTGAATCCATCAACGCTGTCCTCCTTGATGCTGAAGACAAACAGGAGCAAAGTCATGCTGTACAAAACTGGGTTAGAAGGCTCAAAGATGTGCTTCTTCCTGCTGATGATTTGATAGATGAGTTTCTTATTGAAGATATGATACACAAAAGGGATAAAGCTGATAAGAACAAAGTGACACAGGTATTTCATTCCTTATCTCTAAGCAGAGCTGCTTTTCGCCGTAAAATGGCTCATGAGATTGGAAAAATTCAAAAAAGTTTTAATGATGTTGTGAAAGATATGTCTGTGTTGAATCTTAACTCCAATGTTGTGGTTGAGAAAACTAATGATGTAAGGAGGGAAACTAGTTCTTTTGTGTTAGAATCTGAAATCATTGGAAGAGAAGATGATAAAAAGAAGATTATAAGCTTGTTGAGGCAATCCCATGAAAACCAAAATGTCTCCATGGTTGCTATTGTTGGTATTGGTGGTTTGGGAAAGACAACTCTTGCTCAACTGGTATACAATGATGGTGAAGTGCAAAATTTGTTTGAAAAGAGTATGTGGGTATGTGTCTCGGATAACTTTGATGTCAAAACTATTCTAAAGAACATGGTTGCGTTATTAACCAAAGACAGTGTTGTAGATAAAACATTAGAAGAGTTGCAAAATATGCTTCAAGCCAATTTAGCCGGTAAGAGATACTTGTTACTTCTTGATGACGTTTGGAATGAGATTTTTGTCAAGTGGGATCAATTGAGGACTTATTTGATGTGTGGTGCTCAAGGCAGTAAGGTTGTAGTGACAACTCGTAGTAAAATTGTGGCACAAACAATGGGTGTAAGTGTCCACTATGTTTTGAGTGGTTTAACTCCAGAAGAATCTTGGGGTTTGTTAAAGAATATTACCTTTCCGGATGATGCCGTTGGATTGAACCAAACTTTTGAACCAATTGGAAAGAAGATAGCAGAAAAGTGCAAAGGAGTTCCATTAGCAATTAGATCACTGGGAGGCATATTACGAAGTAAAAGGGAAGAAAGGGAGTGGATCGATGTCTTACAAGGTGACTTTTGGAAATTGTGCGAGGATAAAGATAGCATCATGCCGGTCCTAAAATTGAGTTACCATAACCTGTCGCCTCAACAAAGGCAATGTTTTGCTTATTGCTCTTTATTTCCTCAGGATTGGGAATTTAAGAAGAAGGAGTTAATTCAAATGTGGATGGCACAAGGTTATCTTGGATGTTCAATTGAAGAGCAATGCATGGAAGATGTTGGTAATCAATTTGTAAATATTTTTTTGACGAATGCATTCTTCCATGATGCAAAATTGAATGACGACGGTGATGTAAATGGTTTTAAAATGCATGATTTATTGCACGATCTCGCAACACAAGTAGCTGGCAATGATTGTTGTTACTTGGATTCAAGTAAGGCAAAGAGATGTCTAGGAAGACCTGTGCATGTATCAGTGGCACATGATTCCTTTTGCATGTTGGAATCGTTGGATTCAAGTAGGTTACGGACTTTGATAGTTACGAGTTACAATGAATTGAATGAAGGGGAACTATCGGCTATTTCAAAATTCAAATGTTTACGCGTCTTGAAGATTGGGGTTTCTCATAGCAAGCTACCTGGTTTCATTGAAAAATTGAAGCATTTAAGGCATCTTACTTTATTGAAGTGTGATGGACTAGAAAGTGTTCTCAAATCTATCGACAGACTTGTTTGTTTAGAAACAATAAAATTGTTTTTGAATAAAAAAGTTGTACTTTCTACAAAAGTTGTTTCAAAATTAATCAATTTGAGACACCTTGAGATAGATAATGGGACCTTCAGAGCTGAGACTCTATCTGGATCTAGAAAATTGAGCATACAACAACACAAGGGTATGACTTTGTCCAATTGGCTTTCTCCACTCACAAATATAATTGAAATATCCCTTTATTATTGCGGAGGTTTCCAACATCTCCCACCATTGGAACGCCTTCCATTCCTCAAGTCACTAGACTTTTATATGCTTTTTGACTTGGAATACATATATTACGAAGAGCCTGTTCTTCATGAACCATTCTTCCCATCTTTGGAGAGGCTAAAGTTTAATAATTGTTCCAAGCTAAAGGGATGGAGGAGGATGGGAGATGATTTGAATGATATTAACTCTTCACATCATCTCTTGTTGCCTCACTTTCCTTGTCTTTCTATATTGAATATTTTGTATTGCAAGATGTTGACTTTCATGCCTACTTTTCCAAACATTAAGAAGAGATTATCATTGTCTAATTGTAGTGCGGAGATATTGGAAACAACACTAAATATAGCAGAGTCACAATCGATTGGATGTCTTCCTCTTTCCATGCTCAAATCCTTGGAAATTAGTAAAATCAATTTGGGTATGGAAAAAGCTCCGAAGGATTGGTTTAAACATCTGACTTCTCTTGAGAATCTTCTATTTCAAGATCTTTTAGATGAAAAATTTGAAGTAATTAAAAAGTGGTTTAAAGATGACCTCAACTGTCTTCCTTCCCTCCAAAAACTCACGTTTAAATATTGTCATTTCCAAAAGGCATTACCAGATTGGATATGCAACATCTCATCACTTCAGCATCTTACGGTGTTCAATTGCATACATTTGAAAGGTTTGCCTGAAGGAATGCCACGTCTTACCAACTTACATACCTTAGAAATCGATGCAAGCCCATACTTAATTGAGGAATGTCAGAGAGAAACAAGTGCAACCAGGCCTAAAATTGCTCACATCTCAAACATAATCTTAAAAAGTTATAATCCTTCGGAAATCTTCGAGTAGAAAGGTAACGACTATTATTTTTGGACTCTGTTGTTTAGTTTTTTTTTCTTTTTCTGGAAAGTAAATTGCATTCAATTATTTTTTATTGAAACGCTTTTAAATTTTTTGATGTACTAATTTATATTAGGTTTTTTTTTTCCTTCGCGCATTGTTTGAATGAATATGGGTGGAACAGAAAAAATTTACTTTTGGCCAAAGAAAAGGAAAAGAATCATATTCATGCATCGCGACTAAAATACTTTTTAATATTTCTGAATTTCCATAGTTTTGTACATCATTTATTTAGGAACTTTGGTTGTTCATTCTTTGATAAAATTTTAAAAAGTGACTATAAATACTCTGATATGCTACGTAGATTTAAAAAGTGCAATATTGTTACTCTGATATGTACTATCAAAATCATTTAATGTGTGCTTTTGTTAATCTAGCTTGCTCAATAAGAGAAATGGACGACTGGAGAAGATTTGTGAAAATGGCTGCTCTAGATATTCAAGTTTTCGATTTTCTCAATGATTATTAGTTAATTTTCTTTTCTTGTTATTGCGTTATTTTGTACTTGTTCATAACTAAGAGACTGATTGATCAAGGGTCCTCTTTGTTAAGAGTTCTCTTTTCTTTGTTTTTACCGTTGTTTGTTCTGTACTCTTTTTTCCTGAAAAGGTTTTTAACGAGGCAGATTATAAATGTTCATTTGGTTATTTTGATTTGTGTTTTGGTCTAGTCCTCATAGTTATAATGTTATATAGACTACTGCAAATTATATATGATAGCCAAAAAGTGTCACCATAGTTACTGAAATGTTCGGTGACGATTGAGGAATGTGAACGGTTGTTCATGGTGCAAAATGTGGTAAAAGTGAAGTGTACATGATGTGGAATCACCCTTATATAAGCGCAGAATGCTAACAGATCCCGTGAAATGCGGCGCCATCTTAGAAGGCTGTTGGTGATTGATAGGCCACAAGTATACTGCTATATCAATGTAGTATAAAAGGTTTGTCGAATCCATATCTACCAATTACAATTGCCACTATATGTCGTTCCCATGTTTAGCTAAGGCTACCAAACATACCCTAAGCAAAAAATGAAAATAATAGGATTAATTCAGTTAATAGTGTAGATTATGGATGGATTATCAGATTTCTATATGCATTACTATTTATGTCTTGACTTGGCTCCATGAGGGTGGATGTTGGGCTCATGTCCTCAAAAGTTAAAGAAATGAATGTTGGTTGAATTGTGATTTTAGTTTTGATGATTTCCAAAAGTTGATTTCGTGAAAAGAAAGAAACTATTGCTGATAAAGCATTGGTTCCACATTAATGGTGACAGCCCTTCCATATTCCTTCCTGTTTTCATGTCAGTAAGTCACTATGTGTTTGTGTTTCTATATCGGTGTGAGAGTTCTAACACATTCACTTCCAACTCGATGGTGAGTGAACTCATGGCTTCTTCCACACAAGTATGGAGAGTTAGCTCAACGTTTCCTCTTCGTCTTCCTCACTTACCAATAGGTTAATGCCTCACACTTCCACTATCACTTTGTTTTTTGCGTTTTACAATCCAATGAAACATTGATGTCTAATAGTGAAGATAACCTTGGGAAATAAAGTTGAATTTCAGAGCCAAATCAAGTCCATCGTGAAAGCTGTAAATCACAGTTTCGGCTTAAATTTGATTTGTGTAATTGATTTTCATGGGTTGATTGAAACCAAACACAATTTTGTAATCAAACTCAGTTTGACCATTCCAAACGGACCGCAATAGCATGTTGACGCGGTATCAAACCAAACAAACACTAATTTTTTTATTTTTTTTTAAGAAAACTATGTTTTTTTGTGGCGTTACAAAGTAACAAATAAAAAATAAACGGAAAAATAAAACTAAACACTACATAAATAGTTCGTTTCTTAGAAGAATAGACTCTAAGCCATTGGAAGGCGATCCTAGTGAAATGAATAAGCAGAATGTGCGCCCTTCTTAGCTATAGTAACACAGAGGCATACACATGCAAATTTGCATTTGTCATATTGAGAATTTGTTCTACCGCTTCCAAACAATCACTCTAGCAAATGAAGTTTGTATAGCCGAGATCATAACAAGCTGCAATCTTAAGTTGAATAGCACGAAGTTCCGCCAAGACTGCATCAGCGCCACATAACAAAGTGAGTGAACCCCGCTATCTCGTTCCCATCATAGCCATAAACACTATATCTATTCGATGGCATATACTCCCTCCACCCCAGATTAACTGAGTCAAAAGCTCATTTCACACGTATTAAAAAAAATGTATAAATGAAGGAGAAAGAAAAATAGTTTTAAGTGCACTTGTTAAGTATTGGTGCATTCTCCACTATCATAAATGTAAAGTGGAATATATTGAATTGGGAATGATGAAAGTAGTATTAATTAGAGTTATAAATGGAAAAAAATAATTAATATTGTCTTGAGCTGTTTCCGTTCTGAAGCTAGTTTGTTTAGTATTTTGGCATATGTCTTTAGTGTAAGATGTTGTCTTGGGCATTATAGTGTCCTTATAGCATACGGCCATTTGGGTTTTGTGGAAGGCGAGGAATGAGAGAATTAATACTAAACAAATGAATGGACTTTGAATCCGAGGGATTGTATGTTGTGCTAGTTAAAGGTATGGGGGCGGGCAGGTCTTTTTGCGCATCTGTCATATAGCAGGGTGGCTGAATTTCAGCTGTTTGGTGTAGTGGTAGTGCTGCCACTTTGTTGGGGACAGGTTTGAGCAAGTCTATATAAGTGCTTATGAATAAACTATTTTCATAAGCTGTTCTGAAGAGCTTATGAAAATAAGCTGAAAACAGTTTATGGACATGTCATAAGTTGTTTTCATAAACTCTACAAAATAGCCTCACAAGTGTTTATGTCAGTAGAAATGCTCAAATAAACCAATCCAAAGTCCAAACAGGCTTTTAACTATCTCGATGTTGACAATGAAACATTTTGATTTGGCGCAGGTATTTGAAGAGTGGACCTGGGAATCTTGAAAAAGATGTAGAGAGGAGATTCAGCTATGCTTTGAGCAGAAGAAGACATTGAGAATGTTGTGCTTGGAGGACCATAAATAGCCATTTTGCCTTCTTTCAAAATATACAATGGTTTAATTCCTTGTTAGAAGTTATTTCATATATGAAATCATTGACTTTTCATGTCAAATTTCATTCTATTGAATGGACTAGAGAGAATGTTTTAT
>Ga0315914_1004146_pt1 | contig 21723 bp, 14 predicted proteins | sample MpolenodulesMG_FD_203920 | JGI IMG/M metagenome (GOLD analysis project Ga0315914, IMG submission 203920) | Medicago polymorpha root nodule microbial communities from Los Angeles, California, United States - elongated nodules | ecosystem: Host-associated > Plants > Roots > Nodule | place: USA...
CAAATTTCTTTAAAAAAAATTCGAATGTAAAATTGATTCAAAAATTTCTATTAAAATATCATTATGAGTATTTTATCATTTTGTTATAATTTTTTTTGGATAACAAAATTGTAAAAAGAATCTCCAAAATAAGAAACTATTTCATTGGTTAGGTATTTCATCGGTGCCTTCTGGTGAGCTTCGACATCATTTTATTCAGTTTACCAAAATGGCGGGCATTCCAAGAGCTTCTCATCTATATTCCAAGATAATTTGGTTTGCAACTGTTTGTGTGATTTGGAAAGAAAGGAACCACCGTGTATTTCAAAATACGGTGTCTACTCCTTTTATTCTCATTGATAAAATTAAGCTTCATTCATTCTTATGGTTGAAAACAAAACAGACACCTTTGCCTATAGTTACACACATTGGTGGAAACATCCGTTGCTTTGCATAGGTGTTCGTTTATATGTTTTTAGCTTTGTGGATGGTGCACTCTTTGTCACCTTGATGTTGTAATTATGTAAACAGTTTTTGGTGTTTCTTTCTTTTGCGCACCTTGCGCGAGTGGAAACACCTTTCGGTAATATATATATATTTCATTTTGATTTCTTAAAAAAAAAAAAAAAAACTATTTCATCTAACTTCTCATAAAAACAATTTTCGAGAAATATCTTTTTGAAAAAAACATGTATATTATTTAAAATCTATATCCATGGATATTTGAGTTAAGAAATGTCAAAATCTCTTTTTTAATTTTTTTTTTGACAACATCTCTTTTTTAACTTGTAGCAATTGAGTTTGAAATAATTTACACTATTTTTGAATTAGTTTCCAAAGTAAAAAAAATAAAAAATTTAGAAATCTATAACAAATCTATCTCATAAGAAAAGTCTAACTCAATTGGGTTTAATCTTCTATTCGAGCTCTCATTTATCGACCTACATCTTGCTCCTCCTTGGTCTCGCCATCCTTTCTCCGATAGTGTCCTAGTCTTCTATTCTAACGTCTTCATTCCTTCCATTTTACCTCGATTCAGTTTACTCTCATCGCTGTTCACAGTTGTTTATCTTTTCTGGACTGAAATTTTCCAGTTTGTGATGTTTTAGATTTTGCAGATGACTCACTCAAAAAGATGTTTGCATTAGACCTTTATTTTTGTAGCAAACGATTCTTCTTTAAGATAATTATAATTTATTAGTAATAAATGAAAATATTGATATGGGGGGATGGGTAGCCACTATTGTAACATTTGTCAAATTGTTACTGATATGGTGATTTTGTAACATTTCTAATGTGTTTCATACTTTGTAACTCTCCTTTTGTTATTAGTTCTTTATAATTTGTCTTTTAAAATACACTTCAATTTTCAACTCTTTTAAATTTCTCTCACTTACACCTTCTTCTCCTCTCTCGATTGTGATCGAAACCCAGAAGCAAAAACGGAGTGCTATCGATTTTGAGTTCGATTGTTGTAATTTGTTTAAAATGAAGATTTTTATAGTGTATCATCCTTTTTGGTATAATTTGTTTATCAAAGAAATTTTAAAAAAGCTTAAATAAAAAATTGGTTTGAATAATTTCTCTTAGAATGTCATTTTATGTGTGATATTGTCGTCTTGAATGCATCGATATGCTTAAAGAATGTTCCGGAAACACTTGTTATAAAGACCCTTAAAAAAACATAGAATGAAAATAAGAATGTGTTGGGGGACACTAACATCAATGTCCAAGTAACTGAATCTATCCTTCATCAAATTTAGAGTCAAACTAATGATAGTGTCTACAACGATAATCTTCTTGTTGAAGAGAAAGTTGTGTAGGTTGATTTGGATAAAACCCTTAAGTTGGAGAAAGAATTCTGGCATGAGAAAGCTAGGCTCAATTGACATATCGATGGAGATAAGAATATTTCTTATTTTTACAAGATTGTACGTTGAGATGAGAAATGGTAGTGGAGATGTGGATGTTGTGTTGGATAAGTGGTAAGACTAGATGAAATAAGATTAGGAATGACACCATTAGAGAGAGTTAGGTAACACCTATAGTAGAAAAGATGATAGAAAAACAGGCTTAAGTGGTTTGTGCATGTAAAGAGAAGACTGATAAATGATGTTGTTCTGAATTCGGACTCAAAACTCACACCAATAAACTTAAATGTATGGAGCAAAAGAAAAGTAGTAACCAATATCAAAATAATCTCAAACAACAACAGTAATAACAAACTTAGATCTAATTTAGGAACCAAATGTAAAACACAAAACCACAAGTAAAAGATAAAGAGAAGAAAAACAAACACACCAAAAAATGTTTACCTAGTTCGGTCTAACAATGATCTACTACGGGAGAGAGATCGATCTCTCTAATCCAGTATCAATGAGTTCTTTGAAAATGTATATAAAAGGGTTACAAGAATTAGTTTCAACAAACTCTCCAAGAACAAAACCTAATTTCTACCCTTTTCTCAATTTCTTCCCAAAAACAAGAGACTCAATGATTTCAATCGCCTAAGATGTTCACAAATGTTTCACAACCCAAGAGAACCTTTCAAGAGAACACTCACCAAAGACACTCAACCCTAAAGTTACCTCCTTTGATTTCCCAAGTTTCTCTATTTTGAAACCTTACTACATGAAGAATGAATCCTTAAATAGTGTACAAGTCCTGTCAAAATTGTACCCTGATTTCGGCACATCATGCCCTGTCAAAACCATTACCCACAAAATCCTACCCCGATTTCATCCTATCGTGCCCCAATTTTTGTCAAAAGAGAACTCACAAACTTGCACCAAATCGTGCCACAATTTTTGTCGAAAGTTCAAACATCATTAATTTTGATTCAATTCTCAACGGCGGTAGCACGAAGAGTAGAGCAGACAAAGGAGAGAGTCATATTAGAAGAGGTAGAGGAAGACCTACAAAAATTATAAGAGAAACTATTAGGAAAGATTTAGAGGTTAATGTGTTGGATTCAAATATGGTTTCAAATATAACATTATGACGTAATTTGATCTATGTAGTCGACCCTATTTAATGTGATAAGAATTGGTTGTTTTTGCTGAGATGAGAAATGGTACCGAAAATATTATGTTTTGAAGCATGGTGATGATGATATTCTGACTAATCCTGATACAATTAAGAATCACTTGGTTTGTTATAATAACTCTACCTTTAATACTGATAATAACTTTTTTTTGGACAATGATCTTGTCGAGAAAGCCATTCCTAATATGCATAATGAGACCGTGAATGATATATGATCACTAAGATACACCTAGTATGAAGGAAATGAAATATGCAGTTTTTGGTATGACTTCTGATGGTGCCCCTAGCCCTTAAGGTTATGGTGCTTATGTTATCAAAATTATCGGAATATTGTGCTTATGTTACAATTTTTTGAGAATAATTGTTTGATTCCTAATTGGAATGCCAACACTATGATATTAATTCCTAAAACCTCCGAGAATGACAAAATCGAGCATTATAGATCTATTGTCTTTGCCAACTTCAAGTTTAAAATTATTACTAATGTTGGACTCCCTCCGTTTTAAAATGAGTCTCATTTTAGAAAAAAAATATTTTTTTAAAATGAATGTCACTTTTAGTTTTTAATGCAATAATAATTTTTTCTTTTCAATTATACTATTCAATTAATACTATATACACTACTTCCAATTTCTTTAATGAAAAACAAACAAGTAGTTGATTCAGATAATTTCGTAAAATAACATCTTTATTTCTTTCAATTAATGCATTTCTTAATATGTATATAAAAACTTTAAACGACATTCATTTTAAAACAGAGGGAGTAAGTAACAAACTAGGCATATGTCTAGGTTCACCTCACCTCATGATATATTTTATCAAGTGAAGATAAATTAGTGATTGTATTTGTAAACATTATGCATAGTTGTGGATAGAATCAAATCCAAATTGACAACTTTGAAGGCTTCTTTAATTTCTATTGTCAGAAGGGTTGAAGTTATTAGATTTTAATTCATAGTATAGTTTGATTATCTATAGCTTTGTCATTTATTCTTGGTCTATATCACTTATCAACACCATTGATGTATGGATTAAACTTTGCGTGATCATAGGCATTGAACTGGAAGGAGGAACAAATGATTTCCAAATATTCTTAGCCCAAGGCTGTTCATTCAATGGAAGATTTTGAAACATGTAAGACCATCCACAACAGAACACCCCACGTTAGGTGCTTAAGTGGGTTTCCTATATCCACATCATCAATTTTACGGTAATACTTAATAAGCACAAATTTTCTCCAACTCAACACCTCAAAAGAAATTATTAACTAGGCCCCACAAATAACTCTATACCATTACATTTTAAACAAAATTTATTCATTTTACTAAGATTTATTAAATGGGACCCATGAGAGAGAGAGTGGTTCCATAGCCACCCTCCTCTATAAGCACCCTATTATACTCCGCAATGGGGGTGCGTATTTAATGTGGTGTTAAATAGGTGAAGCACCCACCATTGTGGATGGTCTAAGCATCCTTATAAAACATCTCCCATTGGTTTATTTGTTCTAGATATATTTTTCCTCAATAGAGAATTTGGGAATGTGTACATTTTACAAAATGGAAAAGAAAAAAAGAATGAGGATAAACCATTGATTATTAATCAAATCTTGGCCTATATTCTCTACTCTCTTTTATTCTTGGCCTATGTTCTCTGCACTCTTTTTTTCTTGGAAGGTTTTATTCCTCTAGGTTTTTCTAACAAAGTTTTTAAGGAGGCACATGCTGAGCGAGAAATTCTTAGTTGGTCACGAGACCAACTGATTGCAATTTGGTCACAACCAATCAACATGTGACACCTGTCGAGGGCCTTATTTTTAATAAAAAAAGAAAAATAGTTGATTAAATGTGAAACACAGGCGCATAACTTGCTCTCTTTCTTTCTTCTTTATATCCCACCGTGTTTTTTCACCTTCCCCACTTTCTCTTACTTCAACCTTAGTTCAACCCACCACTTCTGTCTGCCGAATTTGCTTCAGCGCCATCAACCATATTTCCACCATTGGCCACCGTCGTTTATGATGATTACACAACCAAGGAAAAAAAACGAATTTGGAAAAAGAAGAAGAAAAAAGAATAATTAAAAAATGGGTATACTGAGTGATTCATAACAAAAAAAATCATGGTTTAATGACAACTTTATTGTTCTGTATGAGGAACAAATCATGGAAATTCATCATCATCCTATACAATTTTTGCCTTAATCTGTAAAGTTTTCCCCTTAATATAATCTTTACAATAACTGTTGCTCAATTGTGTTCTTCTTGTGCTTCATTGCAAATTATTCGAATCTTACTTTCCGGGTTGGGTTTTCTTACTTTATGATGGCGGTTGTGGCGGAAAATTGGATTACGGCGCCGAAGCAGGTGGCGGCGGACGGTGAGTGGTGGGTGGTCGGTTGAACAGAAAGAAGAAAGAAAGAGAAGAAGGTGCGCCTGTGTTTCACAATTAATCAGCTATTTTATTTATATTTTATATTAAAAATAAGGCCCTGGGCAGGTGTCACATGTTGATTGGCTGTGACCAAATTGCAATTTGTTGGTCCCGTGACCAACTAAGAATTTCTCCATGTTGAGCTCCCTTGGTTTCTTTGACTTGGGTTTTGGTCTATTTTCCTTAAGTACTTCTGTATATTTCGTTCTATTTTAATAATATTTTTAGGGTAACGCAAATTATAGGTGATCAAGAGGTGACAATATAGTCGGAATGCTTGATTTGTCATGTAAAGTCTTTGCACTCATTTTTGTTTTAAAAAATAAAAAGAAAAAGAAAAATTATATACCCCAAGTCACTCAATTGGGTCGTCGTGTTCATAGGTTCAAAAACCCAAATTCAAAGACGAACCCAATCTTCTATGGTTTTATCGAGTTGGGCTGAGTTCTACCTGTAAGTGAACAGGTTCAGGTAGTGGGTTGAGTTAGTTTAGGTCATCAGGTTTGTGGGTTGACCCATACATGTGAACACGTCAACTTGCTTATCTAATTTCAGGTAATATCAGAGAGAGTGAACTGGAATCTTACGTTTTCAATCATATATGGAAAAGTGCAGCTCATTCCAAAAAGAGAATTTAACAAAAAAAAGAACTTAAATGCTAACAATACAAACAAAATGTATCATAAAGGCTCAATCCGGAAAAAATACTACTACCAATCTAAAATAAAGATTATACTTTTTAAGGACCACATATGTAATTTTGCCTTTGACATACCATTATTTGACTAACTTGTGAACCGAAACAGCCCAGCCACATAAACAATAAAACACAGCCACAAAAAAACTAGTACAGTTCAACCCTAATAAGTGTGGTTCGTTTGGTTAGCCTTGGTATCGACTGCAACCATATTGACAAATAACTCGAAACAGAAAAGCAAGAAGGAACAATATACTATGGAGAGAAATGGAGAATAAAAAATAAATAGCAAATGGACATTTTAAATTAAAATTAATTTATTTAATTGTATATAATTTCTTATGCATAGTCTCACATAACATATAAATTAATTATTTAATATTGTTGCAAGTCGCCAACTTGAATCAAGCAATCAATGACTGCATATGCATTCCGCGAGCACCTATAAAAAAAAATACACAACGTAGATATCTATATCTATATATAAAATGAACTTGAGTCATTCTTGAACTAAAATATAAGAAAAAGTATATGCATTTGGTCTAATTGAACCTAATTAAGTTCAGAAAATAAAAAAAATGAAGAAAGAGTAAAAGTGTGAATACTGAATACCATGTTGATCATGACATCAAACAATGCTCAAAACAACCATTCAAGCAATTATCAAAACCAGCACATGTTAAAAGACACTTTGCACGACAAGCAAAACGCTCTATAGCACAACTTTCATCAACTATTTTTGATTGAGTGGTGTCACATAGTTGAGTTACAACTAGCATAATCATGAACATGATCACAAGACCTTTCTTCAACTCACTCATTGCCATATTTCTTCTTGATGTTTATATTTTTTTCAATCTCTTTTTAACTTGAGAAGATTTGTGATTTTCAGTACTTGATGAAAAAATGTCAAGTACATGATCTATATTTATAGCCAAAACTTTTAATAACACGTTTATTGTTTAAACGATTCTTTTTATACTCATTTAAAATGTTTGTCTTTTTGCATTTAATGTATCACAATTTCTTTTATTAAAAAGTTACTAAAACAATTAATAAATCCATTCCTTCAAAAAAAAATCCATTTCTTCAAAAAAATAATAATAAATTCATTGATTTTTTATGATAAAATTAATTAATTTTATAAGGAAAAAAAATGATATTCATTTTTGCGACATTTTTTTATACAAGAGTGACTTATTTTGTGGTTCAATGAGCATAATTTAATATTATAAAAAAGATAACTACTAAAACATGGTATTATCTATTAATGATGAGATATATACACTTGAGGTAAGAATTTGGCCCTGTGACCTTAAGACACCAAGATCAAATTCATTTAGAGATGATTGTAAATTGATTATAAGCATCACTTTAATTAATAAAAAATTATCCTTCTTTAATATTTATAATAAAATAACTAGCGATAATAGATATGAAAAAAATCTAGTATCAAAATAAATGATAATTTTAATTATAAATTTAATCATCCTAAATACCCAAAATACAAATATTTAATTATATATCAATTTTAGATACAATTAATCTTAATTGCATTATAATGAATTTAATAACTTTTTATCTTAAAACACAAAATTCCAATAACTAATATTATTTTAATTATAAATAATAGATCATAATCTATACTTACTATATATAAAGAAAATAACCTTAAAATACATGAGTTTGAGCTGAATTTTTCATTATCTATTTTACCCTTTAAGAAAAGAAACTCTGTGTCTTTATGATAAAGAAACTCTATGTGCCCTCGTGAGCTTAGCTCAGATGGTATGGACAATGCATAATATATGCAAGGTCTGGAGTTTAAACCCCGGCCACTACCAAAAAAAAAAAAAACTCTATGTCTTTATGATTCGATCCACTCTATCAGGTATGAATCCATTCAATTCAACTCTTTGTTTGTATGAATCGATTCACTCCACTGAGTACGAACCAATTCACTTTTTTTTTATAACAAATAATGCTTTAAATTGAATGAATCGATTCACACTAGTTTGCTTTCGGTGAATATGAGTCATAGATATATAAGTCATAACTCCCTATTTTTTTTTTCCGCCAAAAAAAAAAACTCCCTATTTTTCAAATTCACGTACATACAAAGACTAATCGGTTCATATGCTAACTTGTTTATAATATATACCTTGTTTAGAAATAGTGAAAGTAAGAAAAATCATAAGAGATACACTTTAAATGTATTGTGCTTCATATTTGTTTATTATTCCTAGAACAGTCTTTTTGTAAACAACTTCTTGTTGTAAATCACCACAAAAAAAAAAAAATTGTTGCAAATCTTTGGATTGAGATTAAGAAGTACTCTAGGTTGTAAATCTAGGACTATGTTGTCTTAGTGTTTTGAAAGTGCAAGGGAAGTGAACGTAATCTCAGGTTATGAGGTGAACCAGAATAAATATTTTGTATCAACTTTTATCTCTATATTTTCTGCTGCTATCCATTTTCCAGTATCATAAAAGGAGAATAAAAAAGAGACCAACACAATTCAAACCCTTATTTGTTGTGTTTTTCTCACCTTCACAAATTCGTGACAGTTACTGGGAAAATTATTTCTACCTTAGAGTGATATTTTCTAGGGTTTTACAATTAGAGTAAACTGATATAACTATAAAAATAAGCACAATCAAGTAAATTTTCATTTGAATCCCTAAGAAAATTTTAAAATCAAATTTTGTCTCGGAGAAAAATAAAAGCATTGTTTTAGAGGAATAAAGGCATTCTTTTAGTCATTGAACAAAAAAAACAAATCAGAATAAATTAGTTCATACCTTTTTTACATATTATTTGTTTGATGAAGGATAGGTAAAAAAATAAAAAGAAGAAATTATTAAGTAGTTTAGTATGAGAAAATTTTAGACAATCCGGATTCGTTCACCTATGAGTCTAAACATGTCAATATCATAGACATATTGAAATGGACGAAAGAAATTCTTTACGTACTCTCCAAATCTTCACGCATTCTCCAAAATTGGATCAAATGTATTAATAGGTGATGTGAAAGATATTACCAAAAAGAACATGATATTGCAATAACCAACCAATAGAATTTTGACTCTTAGCACTTCCATTGAGAGAATTGATTTGGTTGAGTTAATAAAAACGGTGCAAGAGGTTGATCAACTTATAAATCCTAAATTCCCGAGCTATTTTTTTCATTGTTAATATCCTTAAGAAAATTAATTTATTTTATTTTAAAATATTTTTTGTTTAACTGAACCCTAATAAGATATGATCAATAACCAATATAGTCCTTGTCGATCGATATTTTATTATAAAGATACACACGTACACTTGCAAATTGCAGATATATCATGTTTTTGGCGCCATTGTGAAGGGACTATAACTTATATCATGTTTTTTGCGCCATTGTCAGGGGACTATTGACCCGTTTGTTTGAGATTCTTTTGAAAAAAATCTATGTTTTTTTAGCTAAAAACCACTTTTTTCATTTTTGTATTGTTTGTTTAAGATTTTTAAAAAATCCATTTTGCTAAAAAAATCATTTTTAGGGCCCATTTGTATTAGATTTGGAAAAAATAGTTTTTTCTTTGCATTTCTAAAAATGAATTTTTGAAAAATTTACTCAAAAATAGTAGAAGTTATTTCAAACTCATTTAATATAAGTTAAAAATGAGATTTTGGCATTCGCTAGCTAAAATATTCATTGTTAGAGGTTTTACATAGTAAAAATCACATATTTTTTCAAAGTGACATCTTTCAAAAATTATTTTTATGAAAAGATATTTGAAATAGTTTTTTTTTAGAGATTTTTTTTCAAAATTTTAGTATCCAAAAAAAATTATAACAAAATGATGAAATACTTAGAATTAAATTTTAAGATAAACTATTCAAACGGATTTTTCATTCGAAACCTTCCTTAAAAGTTTCTTTGTTAAAAAAATTGTAGCAAAAAAATATTACACTATAAAAATATATTTTAAAAAAAGCTAAAACAAACGGGGCCTTAGCCTCCAAAATCTAATTTTTTTTTTCTAAATATAAAGAACTCAAGTGTAAGAGCTTCAAATTTTTTAAAAAAATAATTTTTATGTTAGTAAACAAACAGAAATAGCTTTAAATTTTTTTAGAAAATCTCTAGAAAAAAAATCTCAATTCTTTTAACCTAAAATCTATTTTTTTTTAAAAGCCGAAACAAGCGCATCCTATATCTTCTTATTATCCTTTTTCTTTTTTTTTCTTATAATATGGGTCTTCTTTCTACCAAGGCAGAAAATCAACCCTTGATAGATTGTGCTTCAACACACAGCGTAGAGACACACTCTAGTATCGTTCATCCGAATATCGAAGTAGAGAGCTTTGAGATAAGACCCAACTTAATAAATTTGCTTCAGAAGGAATGTAAATTTTCTGGCGTACCAAATGAAAAATATGAATATTCACTTGTCAATCTTTTGAAGTAGTACTGTGGTAAGGTTGAAGAAGGGAGTATTACGAAAAAGGCAAACAAAAAACCATATATACATCCCAAACCTTATTCTCCTAAACTACCCTTCCCTCGTTAATTTACAAAAGCAAAGGTTGATTCACAATTTTAAATTTTATGAGACACTAAAGCAACTTCGTTTTGACATGCCTTTTCTCGATGATCTTACCCAAATTCCTACATGCTCAAACTTTTTAAAGGAAATGTTATCAGAGAAAAGAAGAATTGATGAGGTAGAAACGACCGCCCTAACTGTGAAATGTAGTGCCATGATTAAAAAAAAACTATGTTATAAGCTCAAAAATCATGGACATGAGTTTTGAACGAGCTTTGTGTGATCTTAGGGAAATTACCCAACCGTGACATGAGTTTTTATATTCCACTAGACCATCGACCCGTGCGTTAGCACGGGTCATATCGAAGGTAATATTTGACGGTAATAGGTAATAAAATGGTTTAGATGAATGTCATGATTGTCATATAGTATTTCATAATAGACGTTAGTACTGTACCATAACATAATATTTCCATAACATCGTCTTGGTACCGTAACGTAACATAATAGGTTAAGTATAGCGAGACGGGTTAACATTTATAAGTAAGAGATGTGTTTAAGCTGACCATGATGTCCTTGCAACTAGTTGATCGATCAATCAAATACCTACGTGACATCCTAGAAGATGTTCCTATAAGAATAGGAAAATTACTTATTCCCACGAATTTCATACTAATGAAAATGGAAGAAGATTCTCAAATCAAATCCTCTTAGGTATACTGTTTCCTCGCTACCACAAGTCCATTCATAGACGTTGAGAATGGAAGGCTCTCCTTTAGTGTGGACAATGAGTTGATAGAATTTAACTTGATAAGTCTCATAAAATGGCCTACCATAAAGAATTTGTATTGTTTGATCGATCTGACTGGTGCGTAACAGAGTTAGGCCCGCTAACATCCCCTAACGATGGAGTGGAGGTGTGCTTGCGATACTGATCCCCATTACCTATTTGCCGAAGCTAGCGTGCGTATATAATAAGAGTAATGCTATATATCCCGAGCGGAATTATCCCGAAATCATCCAGAAAAAGCAGTCAACCAATCACAATTAAGTGCTGGTCGGAATTCATGGAGCATGGAGGAAAACATGGGAATCCAACAAACAAGTGTACAATGGAAAAAGGCCATGTTTGTCGTGAATGGTTCGCTATGCATATTTTCGCTATCTACAACAATTTCCATATAATAATAGGGAATGTTAATTAAAGGGAAATAATTGTCCCGAAATTATCAAGAAAAAGAGATTGGCCAATTAAAACAGTTGGTTTGCACAAAACACGAAAGAGAGAGAAATGTTAATAGGAGAGAGAAACAAAAAATGCACGTTCGTGATGACTTTGTTGTAAATCCTCTCGGGAGATTCAACATTTTCCATAATGAAATGCTAGATGAAATCTTACCCTGCCAAATTAAGAATTAAACAAGAGGTGTTTACACAAAAAGAGGAGCTAAAACCTTTGCCTACAAATCTAAGATTACTGCTCTTCGCCCTGCACGTTTCGCTCCCACCCTACTGATTGGACAATAATGCCCATGCGTTAGTTAAGCCACGCTGAGTGACTTAACTAATGCACGTTATAATGTTGCGCCACTTAAGTCACACCGCGATAGTTAAGTCACGCAGCGTGACTTAGGTGTTTATACAGCGAAACAGAACCAAAACTCCCATATTTTCAAACTTCTCAAATACGATTTTTTCCCCTCCAAGTGCGAATTTCACCAAACTCAAGCAAATCATCATCAAATCACGCAATTGAACAAGTAAGTGTTGCTTATTCTACATCATTGCTTAATTTTTGTTCAAATTGTGACTTTTTGAAGAAATTAGATATTTTTAGGTTTTTAGAAATTTGGCTTGCATGTTAGTTTTGATGATTGTTAAAGATGAATTAAGTTAGGCATTGTATTTTATATGCTATTTAGGGTACAATGTGGTAGTTTTTGGTTTAGAAATTATTAGATTTCTTACTTGTTTGAAAATTGCACTCTATGTGTTTGATAAAATGTCTCAATGATATTTTTTTTTTGTTTTTTGGATTGTTAATGATGAAATTAGTTAGAAATATGTTTTTTAATATTGATTATAGTTAGTTTCAGGACAATGTGGTAGTTTACGGATTGAATTGTTGTTGTTGATTATAAGTGTTGTTGTTGTTCAATTGTTGGAAATGTTGTGCAGATATGTCTCGGAGGAATACGTCTCAGAGACCGCTTGAGCCGCCTCAAGATAGGAGTGACAGATTTAGGGTAGGGAGGCCTGCCCCTACTGGTAGTTTACGGAGGGAGAAACAAGCATTACGCCCTCCTATGGCTGGTCGAGGGAGAGGTGGGAGAACGAGACTTGGTAGAGTTGATGCTGCTGGGGATCAACGTCACAGCCGGGTCCATCCCAGACGGTGGACCCGACACAGTATCAGCATGATTATGAGGTGTATGAGCAAGCGCAGGATCAGGCGTATCATTTTGAGGAGCCTCAGCCTCACCAGTATCAGTTTGATGTGTATCAGCATCATTAGTATGAGGATCATCATGAGCAGCCTCATATTGAGCAGGAGCAGCCTCACACTTTTACCTTGCTTTGGTGGACATGTGGCATGTAGGATATGGGTCGATGCCGATGTAAGTATATTTTAATGTTTATTTTACTTCTTTTATTATATATACAACTTATTCTAATTATTATTTTACTTATTTAATGTTAGAATTAAAATTTATGTTAGAATATATTTAATGTTTATTTTACTTATTATTTATTTAAAGGTGTTGTTTGTTGTTTTTTGTTTTTGTATTTCAGTTTCGAAAAAAACATAGGGTGAAAGGTATCTCGCACGAGAAGAAGCCGAGCCTTAAAAACCTGACAATCCCTCAGTCGTGTGAAAAAAACCAATGGTTTTGGGATGAAGTGAATATGTCCGGTCTTACTCCCCTCCTGATTAGTGGGTATGAGAACATCTCTCACGGGTTCGTTTGTGCGATGTCAGAGAGATGGTATGAGGGGACCAGCAGCTTCCATCTACCTGTTTGGGAGATGACCATCACACTAGATGATGTGGCGTGTCCCCTAGGCATCCCCATCACTGGGAGGCTCCTTCATGATAGAGAGTTAACCCGTGAGGAGGGGCTAGAGATGATGCAGGTGGACCTACTTTTTACAGCGGAGGTTGCCACTAAGGAGATGACAAAACAAGGTGTTGCTCACGTCAGTTTTGGTGTACTGAAGAGGCGCTACAAGGAGCTCTTGAATAGGTGTAATCAACTGTTTGAGCCTGACACACAGGAGGAGCAAGACGAGCGAGCTCAAGTTAGGTTGGCCTGCATTAAGGCGTTTTTATTGCTCTTGCTTGGCTGGACCATTTTTTCGGCAAGAACAACAAAAACATTAATCTGCTGTGGCTGCTTGCGCTGCAAGATATGGACGAGTTGGACAACTGGTCATGGGGTGGGATGAGACTTGATTTCCTATATGAGCAGCTATCTCTTACCTCCGACTCATCTGTGGCCTCCTGTAGTGGTTACATGACCTTGCTTGTGGTGATATTTGTTTTTCTTCTTTTTTACTTATTGGATCGTAAATGTATAGTTGTTTGTATAATACTTGTGCTGATATAAATTTATTTCTTCGTGTTTGCAGGGATGGACTTTGGCACACTTCACGAACATCATTCTGAGGATTGAAGATGATGCCTACGATCCTACTGTTTCCCCGCTTGTGAGTCAATGGAAATCTCCCAAGGGCTTTTCTAATCCTGGACACTACCGAGCTGTCATTGATTCGTTGGACCATTCTCATGTCACCTGGAGGCCGTATGAGAGACGACGACACATCACGCCCTTTCAGGACATATGCTGGTACTCCGGATGGATCATGGCCGGCAGCGACAGGATGGTCTGTCACTTGCCAGAGCGGGTTCTTAGGTAGTACGGGTATGTCCAGACACGGCCCAGACCTCCTACAGACATTGAGGCTCTTGCGGCAGATGACGTGGCCCAGGCCTTCACGGAGTTTGCTCTACATGTCCTCAGCCATCAGCAGAGGGGTCATCCGGTTCCGGATAACCAGCCGTGGGCTCATATTAGGGGGTACATGAGATGGTTCGTTAGAGTATCACATCCTATTGTGAACCCCCCTGGGTCCATTCCTGACTACGCAGCTGATGCCCCTCCTCGTCCTGTCCCTCCTTACGAGGAGGTTATTGTTGAGCAGCAGTGGGCCAGACATCCTCCCGACCCATACCAGATCATCAACAATATTGGGGCCAGAGTGGACGGTGCAATGGGGCATCCTGATGTGTTTCGTAATCCAGAGGAGGTTATGCGCTTGATGCAGGGCATACAGTTTGAGTGGAGCATGCTGGAGCAGATGCCGGCTCCGCGGAGGAGGAGTAGGAGTCCACGGGATGGACCAGTATGACTTGTGTAGTTTTTTTATGACATTTTGTTGGATTTGGTTGTAAACCTATTATACTTGCACTTTTTAGCATTTTTATGACATTATTCGTTATTTTATTCCGTTGTTTTATTCTGTTTTTTTCCGTAATATACTTATGAGTTAATGCTTGATTGAATGAATGCTTGAATAAATGATGAAAAATGTATGCTTGAATGAATGTATGAAAAAATGATTGAAAAAATTAGGGAAAATAGAGGTTTCTGCCTCTTCTGGTTTTCTGCAAAGACTGGGCGTGAGTTAACTCACGTAGTGATTTACACTTGCATGACTTACACTATTTGCGTGACTTATGCATAGTTTTACATTTGCGTTAGTTAACTAACGCATGAGTATTTCGGACAGAGTTGCAGGGTGCGCGTGATTTGTGCTGGATGGAGAGCAGTAATCCAAATCTAATATATGAATTCCTTGGCCCTAATAAAATCAACCCTTCAATGCACACATTAGCCAATACTAGTAGCTAACCTCCTGCTTTTATTTATCACCTGTACCATTTCTCCTCGCCGAAACGTCTGCGGTGACAATACCTTAAAAAATCACTTGATAAATCTTGTAAAATTATAGTATGACCTTAGAGTTGTCTGGTGTTGATGATTTGACATAGTTTCAAGGCGCTGTACGAATAATAACTCTTTGATGCTCATCCATAGATTTATTTACAAAACAAAACTAAAACATACTAAAAATTTACTGCGTTGACTCATTATTAGTGCTAAAAACACTATCTGACATACTTTCATCAATACTCACAAACGAATTTTCCATAACTTCCCATTGGTATTTGTAGAAAATGGCTTGGAGGACATCCATAGCCGGTTCTTTAAAGCCTCACATAGTCTTTATAATTGAGAAATTTTCCTTCTCCGTGATCCAACATTTGAAGTTTCTTCATGACTCAGCATAGGAAAAAAAAATTCTGGACAAAAAGGTTAAGAAACAACTAGTTCTATTTATTTTATATTTTATACATACATTAATAGTTCATTTCATAAATTTTGGTTTCTAATATAAATTTTGGGTTCTAATATAAATAATTATTTTCGAGTTATATGCATTTTTAATAAGAGTGCTTCTATGGTGTGGTCAGTAAACCGATATTTTTGAAAAAGTTATTTTGTTTAGCCAATAACATAATTGTTGATGCCATGTCAGCTAGTGTCCTGCTGGTGGACCAATTTAAGACTAAACTTTACCTTATTACAAATCAGTCTCATACAAAATATTTATTACTTTTGATTTATTAACTTATTTTATTTAAAATCAAATCATTTATTAATCATGCTCAAATCTTGATCAAAAAAATTAATCATGCTCAAATTAGATAATTTTTAATCATCCTCTTTCTTCTTCATCTGCAGAAGGGGATTTTGCTAACCTAAATTATTCATTTTGTTCTTCATCTTCGTCGTCTCCTTTGCCTAATAGATTTTTGTTCATGTTCTTCTTGTCTTCCTATTCATATGTAGATCGAAAAACCGACGCACGATCTTTTGGTTGCTGTGAAGTCTTCGAGTTGTTGGATATGTGAATTTCAGAACCAAATTCTTCCGCCATTGTTTAAGTTCAGTGAAGTTTGTTACACAGAAACAGAGAAGAAGATCAAATTAATCAACGACAAGATCGTCGCACCTTCCGAAGACGATTATCTCTATGAGGCATGGGAGCGATGTTTAATTTATAATTTATAAAATAAAAATAATAATAAAATTGTTTAAATTTGATTTAATCATGGACTCAATTTCAATAAGTAAAGATCTAATGACACACTTTATGGACAAATGTGCAATGCATATGATCTAATGTGATATGAATTAAATACACAAATGCTCAATAATGGACCATATGATTAACTTCATCAAAAAATTCATTCTCATGACTTTGCCATAGTATTTTCTTTTTAATAATTACTGTAGCATGAACGATACTCTGATACACTTCTAATCGCCGCAAAGGCATGAATTAACTAGCAAGAGTTAAAGCACATACTTCAGAAAAGATAAATAATTAAATTGGTCCATATTGTAAAAAAGAAGGAAAAAAATAACTAAACTAAACTAGTACAATAAAATAACTTAAAGGATACATACATAACCTTTAGGCCAACAACTATAACATTTGACTCTAATTGTATTAGTTATGTCATCACGTAATGGGACAAGATCATCTCCATTTATTTTCCTCTCCATTTCCTCCATTTAGAGAGATAAAGTCGTGTTTGGGGTTTTGTTTTTGCGGTACAACTTGTGTTTGACAGAGATTTACTTTCATTAGTATATTGCATTTTGCTTCTTAATCAAAAAACTTATAGGACAGCCAATCAATTTTTACCTAAAAACTACAATTGTAAATGATTTTTTTAAAATAAATAAAATAACAAATAACCATTAAAACTCTTACACATAAATGAAGAGGTCGGAGTTTGAATTACGATCACAACATCCGACCTAGCTATCTAGACTTTTTTGTTAGATGAGTTAAAACTTGTAGACAAAATGATTATTTTATTTTAGTATAACGATTATTATTTTTTAACCCTAATTAAAATTATTTTATTTTATTGACTAATTATTGTTCCGGTTAACTTGGTCTCTATGGGTAGTGCAGCCATATTCGTTCATGAATCGGCCATATCGAAAAAGAACAAGAAATAAAAAACAAAGAAGGAACAAAAATATAATATTAGGAGAATTGGATTATAGGATATGTATAGCAATTCAACATTACAGCAAAATAAAATTAATTTATTATATAGTTTGACATAATCCATCGTCAACTCTTTTGGGTTCATTTTTCTTAAGAAGAGTCTCAAATAACATACAGATTAATTATTTATCGTTGTTGCATGTCTTCAAGTTTTGCAACTCTTGAGTGTATGATGCACTCAAGAGCACCTGCAAAGAAAAAAAAACACAATATAAATATTTAGATTAATTAAATGGATTACATTAAAAGGATAAAAAGAAAGTAAAAGTATGAATACCATTATTATGGATAAAAGAAAGTAAAATGTTGCAATGCTTTTGACAATCTTCGATGCATAAAATATAACGCCCCAATTTTTCTTTGAAATGAAAACATGATATTAAACACTTGGCTTTACAAACAAAAGAACCATTAGGCTCAGTTTTTTGAAGTTGAGTTGCATCAAGAGCTTGAGTTACAACTAGCATAATCATCAACAACATCACCACGCCTTCTTTCACTTGGGTAATTGCCATAATCCTTCTCACTGAAATTCTCAACTTTGTGATATTTCAGATTTTGCAAAATACTCACTCAGAAAAAGGTTTCACTATAGACCTTTATTTATAGTCAACAATATGATCAAATAAAGTTGTATGAGGAAAAATTACACATTTAAAAAAATTAATATTTTATTTTGAATACACACACTATTTTTCAAATACTAATAAATATAAAATAAATTAAAATATAATGAGCACATTATTAATGTTTTAAACCAGTCTTAAATATAAGCAAAAGTAAAATGTATCTAGTCTAAATTTGCACCAAATACATTCGACTTTTTTCTTATATTTAAAACATAAAGAGTGTATGTAAATATTGACCTATCTATAATAAATGCAATTACAAATGTGTTCACATCACCCAAGAGCAATTGGATGAGATGATATAAATGATCTCTTTAAGGTTAACTAGATGTCTTGAGTTCGATTAAGTCCTGAAAATGTACCAATGTTAAATCTTCTTGTGAAATAGCTTTATCATCTATTGTAGTTCTATCCGACTTGAAGGATTAGTCTTTGTTATTGCACCTACATGATGCTTGATTCACACAAAATAATAAAACAAATGTGTTTACATTGAATGCTACCCTTTAAATTTAACTATTAATACATATTTGAAAATAAATTATTTGTTGCTAAAAAAAGATTTTTTTATGCAAAAGAAAAAATTGATTAATAAAAAGAAGTACAAAAACTGGAGGCATAAAACCTAACACAGTAAATCAAACCTTAGTGGAATATACATGTTGCAGGTTATGGTGGTTTTTTCGAGTCTTTGATGACCGTTGGTTAATCCACTCCCCTAGAGTATGCTTCCAGCTAATATAGATGGTCTCATGCTGCTTATGCCTTCACTAGGGACACATTCAGACTTTATGTACATGTGGAGTTAAAATTTCAAAAAAACAACAATGCAAACTTTTTTTTTTTAGAATCAACAAAATTTATTCACGCACTCGCGGATAAAACGAAAAGGGACAAAAATCTGGTGCCGTATATAGGCGGAACACCGTAAACAATCAAAAAACCCTGGAACCGTAAAATTCCAAACCAAAACAACCCACCTCCCAACTAGACCTGAAGCTAAATTATACTTAGTGGTAAAAATATAACAGCAAACAAAAAAACTTTGGCAGTACACTAAAACCCAACCAAACAACATATCCCTAACCAAAACAAAGCGCTGACATACTATTCGATGGTTCTTGATTGGGACCATATTGACTAATCTTTAGCATTCGTAAGTGTCATCTAAGACAGATTATTATTAGGGTGTTGAAAGCCCTCTTCAAATATAGATTTGTTGCTCTAGGTCCAAAGGTGCCAACACACCATTGTCAACTTTCCTACAATTAATAGAAGAAAAAACTGTTACGATACAAATCTTTTTTATGAATGTTTCAATGATGATAAACTTTATGGAATAAAGTCTAAGTTTTATGATTAATGATCTATTGATGATGTACTTAAGTTTTTGTTGAAAGAACTTAGGGCCCCTTTGTTATAACTTTTTTTAAAATAGATTTTTGTTATAATTTTTTTAACAAAGAAATTTTCAAGGAAAGCTTCAAATGAAAAATTTGTTTGAATAACTTATCTTAAAATGTCATTCTAAGTATTTCATCATTTTGTTATAATTTTTTTTGGATACTGAATTTTGAAAAAATCTCTAAAAAAAGGCTATTTCAAATAACTTTTCATAAAAATCATTTTTGAAAAATGTCATTTTTAAAGAATATGTGATTTTTACTATGTAAAATCTAGAATAATGAATATTTTTGACTAAATTTCCAAAAAAAATCTATTTTTAGAAATACAAAGAAAAATCCATTTTCTTAGAATCTAAAACAAACATGTCTGAATTGACGGCGATTTGGTAGAATCATGGTGCACCACCGTGATTTGGTAACGGTAATGAATTGACGTCATTAGAAGTTCTGAAGATCATCAGAAGCTGAAAGACTGAAGAATTTTCAGATGTTGTTCAAATGATGATTTAATCACGCCTATCATCAGAGAAGACTAGAAGGATGTAGCAACGGTTGTTTCGAAAGGATTTGAAGGCTTTGGATGCTTATTCTTTGGAGAGAGTTGAAAAAGGACATTTGTACGAAGTTTACAACCACTATCTCCACTACTCTATTTTTATGTCTGCTAGTACTAGAACAATAGTTGTGCATGCAACGATGTTCCTCCAGACTTGGAATGAATTTGAAATTGCTCCTTCATAGGACAATAACCAAATCAGGCAACAGATCATTGATGATTTGATCAAACTTCAAACGACTCTTTTTGATAAATGGATTTCTATTCTATGCTCCTCAGATTCTCGAGCATGCAGGAGTAGGAGCTCTTCTATCAAATTTAGGCATCAGCTCAATATCTGCTTCTGTTCTTGTTAATATTATTACATCATTCTATATGCTTCCTTGCATAGCTATTTCGTTAAGGCTCGTGGATGTTGCTGGCAGAAGGTATGTTTAAAACTATGACTCAGTTTTAATTGCATTTTTATGAAAGTAAGCTGAAAACACAAGTTATAAACACGTAATAAGTTGTTTCTATAAACTCTCCCATACAATTTCATAAGTACTTATGCTAGTAGATTAGCTTAATTTGTATGTTCACAAGTAGTTTTCCCTATCTTTTGGCCTTTGATGTCCTACCGGGCGTCTAATACTTTAAAACATCAATTAGATCAAAACAACTATGAATGTTGATCTTTAAAGTGACGGTAAAACTTCAGTGACATTGGGCTAAGAGCAATCACATAAGTGGCTTCGACACCACATCTTCCCCCAAAATCTGAAGACATCGGGTATATGGGACACTTTATTTATACAATGTACAACATCCAATTTTTCATCTAATGCAAGACTTTTACTCACACTTGACATACCAACATCTTGTTGAACTCTATATTGGTTAGTGCTAATAAATAATGCACTGATAAAATGACAATATGATAGCTAAAGGGAATTACTTAAATTCTTGATACATTATCTGCACGTTACTATTAGTTGTTGTGGCACAAGTTGTTGTCTTTGAACCACATGTTCGACAATTTGCACAGGTTGAATATTTTTGATTTGTGGGATATTTTGGATCTGAGGAATTCATTGATAGACGGTTTGTGGAGGGGCGAAGAAATATGTTATTCATCCATCTTGATATCTTGAAAGAATGACTTTTGGTACAATTCCTTCCAAACCATATTTCCAACATCTTCAACGTCCAGATTACCCTTAGATGAAATAAATCCATTAGCCATCCAAAGTTGAATCAGTTCTTCTTTCAGGATTTCTCTATCCTTGGGAAATATAGCGCAAAAAGAGAAACAT
>Ga0315914_1004147_pt1 | contig 21722 bp, 7 predicted proteins | sample MpolenodulesMG_FD_203920 | JGI IMG/M metagenome (GOLD analysis project Ga0315914, IMG submission 203920) | Medicago polymorpha root nodule microbial communities from Los Angeles, California, United States - elongated nodules | ecosystem: Host-associated > Plants > Roots > Nodule | place: USA...
AGCTTCATTTTCTTTTTCTCGATTTCTAACTGTTGGCAATCATGTCATCTCTTAATCCCTTGCGTGAATAGATCTAACGGCAGTCTTGATTTCTTGTTGCAGCTGCAATAAATCAATACAAGCAATAAATCAATACAATCAGATTTTTGTGTGAAAAGGAATTAATTGATTTGTAATGGTTTGGTTCGGTTCGGTTCGTAACAATTAATTACGGTTAACAACGGGTGAAACCATTGCAGGATATGATTGAATATGAGCAGTTCTACATGTTTCATCTTTTAATTTAAATAAATCTGAACCACTTATTTAATCTATTGGTGTTTTTCTCATGGTTCACCGGTGAGGGACCTAATTGGACCCTCACCCTAGAATCCACCCAAAAAACATGTCTCAAATCTAAAATATGGACAAGGTCATTTTAGGAAATTTAAGGGGCACGAGAGATGTGGGGGTGGCAAAAGAATTTGACGAATTCTGGTTCCAAGCCCAGTCCACTTCATTTTGGTCAAAAAAATTGCAACCCTAAAACAACAAAACAGAACAGCCGTTCACGCAAACCCTTCCCCTCTTCAAGACCATTACTCATTGAACTCCCTGCCTCCGGCGCTGCATTCCGCCGCCGACACCAGTCTCCGGCCACCTCTCCTTTGCTTTATCCTCAACTCTTCACTGCGAAACTGAACTGTAAGTCCGTAACAGCGAGTTTTTCTTATTCCTACCATGTTTTGCTTAAGACTCGTGACTTTATTAGTAATCAAGAATATTTCATGAAATTTTAAGTTAATTGTTTAATTTTTCTATATAGTTTTAAGTTCAAAGAACTGTTTCATGAATTTTAAGCCACTTGTTGAATTTTTCAGCAACTATTATTTATGTAAAATGTCTATATAGTATTAAGTTAGAACAATTATTTCATGAGTTTTAAGTCATTCGTTTATGTTTTCAGCTACTATTTCATGAATATTATTATTATTTTATGTAATCTGTCCAAAAACATCAACTAGTGGCTATGAAGCACATATACTCCTCGGCTTAGGCCTGTCTCAGTGTCAGATATGTATCGTGTCCAACACTTACACAATTGGTTGCATTGATTTATATGTTATTTTCTCAAATTATTATTGCTGTTTACGTGGCCGTCTCTGTGTCGTGTTTGGTGTCCTTGTTGAGTCTGTGCTTTATAGAATAGTGGTCATGTGGGATGACCACTGTACTGGTTTTAGGGTCTGGGGCTGCTATCTGGGATTGACAGCCTAGTTATTTGTTTAAGTTTTATTCTTTTGTTTTATTTGCAGATATCCTCTTTGCAATTTCAATCATGACTTTACTGGAACTCATTAAGGATGCTGCTGTCAATTCCAAATCACTTGATTTACATTCGGATTATCCGGTTGTTCTCAATCCAGATCCTATTTTGCCTAATTTGAAATCTGAACTTAAAGATGAATCTTCCTCATACTCGATTAAACCTCTCAGTGGATGGAAAATTTCACAAACGGATACCGAAATCATTGAGATCAACAAAAAGTTTGTTCAAGAGCTTACAACAAAGGTCAAGGGAACCAAGGATTTGAAAAAGGGCAAGTTTATTGTTTGTTTGGTTTCCTATCTTGAAAACATCAGGGAGAAAGTTGGGGTTTCGGTTGAGATTGGTGATTCATCTGGTAGTGGTCATTGCAAGATTTTGATTAACAAACTTAGATCTTTCATGGGTAAAGACGTTGCTGGTTTGATTTTGGATGGGTGTGTTTCTTTGGAGATATGGGAATTGGTTGAAGCTTTGATTGTTAATGGTCTTATTGTGAATTCATGTTATGCAAACTTGGTTGCTAAGTTAGTGGAAAAAAAGAGGTCTGATTTGATTTGTTTGTGTTGCAAGCATGCTTTTGATCTTGGTTCGTCAGAAATATTCACCATTTTGAGGTATTTTCTTTCTCCGTCCAAAGATGCTTATAACTCTATGGCATCTGTAAAGAAGGAGTGGGAGAATCAAGCAACGTTGGCCATTGAGAAAGCAAGTGATAGCAACCTCAAGCAGAAGAATTCACTTGTTGCAAAGGAGGCTTCCATTTTGTTTATGATGGCATATGATGGTTTCTCTGCACCTGAACTTTGTTTGCATTATTTGATTGCATCACCGAACATCAACAATGCGATGTTATCCCCTGCGTTCAATAAGCTGAATGGCAAAGAGTTGTTGAATTTGATTCGCTATTTGGCAAAGTGGGTGAAGAAATATGAGAGATTTCCGCAAGCTGGTCCATGTCCAAAAGCATCGTCGGTTTTAGGTTTGAAGGCTTGTGACTGGATTCCTAAACTTGAAGATGTTGTAAAATGTCTCGGTGTCGTGCTTGATGAGAATTTTTCTTCATTGGTGTTACATCCACAGTTTCATGAAGAGCTGAGATCAATTGAAGGACTGGTTAGTTTTTTAACAGCTGAAGCCAAAACTTGTTACATGATGACTGTTGTGACAGACAAACTAAAGATTGATGTAAGTCCCTTTCAAAGTTTTGTTATTGGTTTCGATGTACTTAATGTTTATGTTAATTATGTACTTCTGGATGGATTAACGAGAATGACCTAACTCATGTCTAACTGTATCCTCTTATTGCACACTGACACTTCTTCCAGATCTAATTATCCAGGAGCTATATGGATTAAGTGGATAAAATTCTGACTCGATTACAGTGCAAACTATTCCATTTTTGTGGGATGAATATTAATTGATGGGGTATTTGTAACCTACAAGGCTACAACTGTATTTACTAAGGCTTATGGCTTTCCATGAGCCTTCTAAAAAAATAGCTTCCCCCGTAAAAAATAGGCTCATCGAATTTAATCTATTTATTAATTACCTTTGTTCTATATTCTCAAATAAGAATCTACTATACTTATATATCGCTCAACTTCCTTAAATCCAAGTGGTGCTTTAGCCCGTGCACTGTTGATTTGATTCAATTTCTGCTAGCACGGACCACAAGCAATGGTTCTCACCTTACAATCCAACAATTTTCCGTTAAACCTCATGAACCACAAGCAATGGTTCTCACCTTACAATCCAACAATTTTCTGTTAAACCTCAACTTGTTTTTATGTATCCTCTCACTCTGCGAGTTTACATTTTAACGGGCTAATGCTATTTAGTGTTATATATGCAGGGGACTAAATGATCTGAACATTCACTCGGTGTATGGCTAATTATTTCATGTCTGAAGACTACAAATTAAAGGAAGAGGAAATATCTACCATTGAGGTGGTGAAAATATATTGATTTATGAGCTCAAACTAATTTTTGTGTTGTGGTGAGTAAGCTCGCTAGTTCTTTAAACCTTTTAGTCTGGAAGTTTATCGTGTACTTCAATGGACCCCGACAGGTAAACTTGCCATTTACATATGTTGGTGATGGCAGAGTTCAATCATGTGTAATAGAAAAACAAATTTTGATTATCTGGTAGTGGTTAGAACCCAAGCAGAGCAAGCTTACAGGCTGAACTACATATGTAACCCGTTCCTGTTGCAATTTTGTTCACTATGGAGAAACTATATTCATCACTTTTTTGTTAGTTTGTTTTTTGTTAGCTTAAATTTTGGTTGTTTTTTACTTAGGATTGTGTTTCTGTGATGCCTTTGGGGCATATAAGGCAAAGAAAAGTTATCTGAACAACATAAAAGTTGTCCAACACCATATTTTCATATAGTTGTCATTTTAATAGTAATTTATTCTCTTTTATTAAAACTAACACTTATTTTTGACGTATTTTTATCTGTCTCATTAGTTGTTAACTTCTGGTTGTTCAAATATCATTTCTATATAAGGCATGTATTATTGATGACAACTTTTGTTGTATGTTGGGACTTTGATTGGTATTTCAAGTAAAACAGAGAAGGGTTGGGAATTCGGAACTGAATATTTTGTTTATTTTTAAAACTCATAATGCGATGTAAGAACAAGAACAAAAAACAGAACTTGTGGCCTTAAACAATAGGATGTTTAATGAGGTTAATTTGTTCAAGTACTTTTGGGGTTTTCTTGCTGATTGTAATTTCTCAGTTCTTTAGTTGGTTGTTTGATTATTACTTAACTATATGATTTTAGAATGAATTTATTGATAATACAATTTCGGAGAAGCCAGTTCTTGAAACTAGTTTTTGAAATGAAATAGAAGTTTCCTTTTTCTCTACTTTTATTTGGCGTTATACAATTGTTAATATCGTATTTTGCTCTATGTTCAAGCATAATAAGTCTTACTTTTTTAATTTGGTCAATATCAACTTCAGAGAAGTTTTGAATATCACGGTTGTTTTTGGGATTGTGGTTGATTGATGCTAGGAAGACACTGTTAAATCAAACTGCCTAAGTGACATCCCAAAAGTTTTCAAATGAAATTAATATTCAAATACATTTGTGTTATAATAAATTATATAAACATAATGATTATAGTTTTTACTATTTAAGTTGAAATATCTATCCAAATTGTCAACTTACAATAGTAAGCGATAATTACCTACTACCTAGGTAAATGTCAAATTAAAATAGTAAAACAAATAATTTCATACTTGTATAGTGGTAAATTTAGTAGTATAAATACCACACTTTGGTTCATGTAAATAAACACCATTTTGAGAAATCAAAATATATCATCCTACTTTCTTCTCTCGTGATTTCCTTAGTTTGATAAATCCTAGTGTTATTTATTATTTGAAGTGTTATAAATTAAAATAATATTTTATATCATCTTATTAGTTCACTAATATCATAAAATAAGTATTTAAATATCTAAAATCTTTAACAATTTGTTACTACTTTGTACTATTGTCACTACTTTGTACTAATATAACAATATTTCTAGAGTCTCTGTTGCTATAGGAACAACCATAGACTCACGAAAGAACACAATCAAATGTAATTTTTGCGATCATTCCTAGTCTATCATTTTCTGCAATTTTTATTTGGAATAATCCTGGTCATAATCTTCAATAATTGAAGTATTTTCACGGGTGTTTTAAGGGTTATAAACTCGAAATAGAAAGTCATTTCGTCCATCCATTTTTTGTGGCATAAAAACACTAGCAAGTTTCCTAGTCAACATTTCAGATAATGACAGTGGAGTGGAGGCTAGGTTAAAGATTAAGCTGTCACCTTTACCATGAGATTTTGGGTTTCAGTAAAAAGACAAATATGAGGTTGAAACAATTGAGAGCTAGTAGTTGTGAGAATGTTTTGTTTTTTCAAAGGTATATTATCCCACGCTTATAATTAGTAATAATTGCACATGGACTATCAAAATCGAGAATTAGGATTCCTTCAACAGGTATCAACATTGATAATGAAGGTACTTGTCTAGTGCCAACAGTGCACTGATTTCACAATACTAAAAGCTTAAAAAAAAATCATCTATTTGAAATATCCTGTTTATATCATATTTTAACGATATCAATAAAATAAATCATATTCAAATTTGTGCACTTCCATTCCATGAGGTAATATATCTCTTTCAAACTTAACCTGCGGTTCTCAAATCGGGTTTAACCTTAAAATGTATTAGTGTTAAATCTTTTAATGATATGAAGAATGATAAATTTATCCCTAAAAAAAAATGATAAATTTATAAATTACTACAGTTTGTTTTTAACTTTTTTTGTTGAATAAATCTGTTTCTAACATGGTATAATAGCCTAGGCTACACATATAAACAGTGAAGCAAAAGTTAATTGAAATAAGCTTAATTTTATATTTAGTCTGTCAAGATTATTTTAAATTTTACTATAATCCCCCTTTTTTTTTAAATTTCAATTTGATCTCTTATGTTAGTGATATTATGATTAGTTGACCATTTCTTTTAAATCACTAAAACTATATTTGAATTGATGAAAGAAATTGAAGCAGAATAAAACATAATGAAATACAGTATAATAAAGATTACATTGTTTGGATATTTCCTGATACAATGAATAATATTTTCATTCTATTGTTTTTTTTTTGGTTACAAAGCTAACTGAAAGGAAAAACAGAGACATAAACAAAAGAAAGAAAAAAAAAAGCCTAAGCTCTAGGAAAGAAAGTTCCCATAGCGTCGCTTCTAATCAAATGGAGAAGATCGCTCGGAGGAGTAGCATGAGAAGTGAGTTTTTCATTGGAGTCGGCCCCAAGCTTTGCCGTATCGTCGGCACACTGATTTCCTTCACGGAGACAATGATGAATGGTGAAGCTTCTTGAGGACAAGAGGTCTTTTATGTCTTGTATTAAAACTGCATAAACATGAATATTGGATGTATGACCAGTAATGAGACTTATAGAGAGCAGGGAGTCTGAGTAGCACACCAAATCTTCTATTCCCATTTCCACAGCTAAAAGAAGACCACAGTGAATTGCGGTGAGCTCGACAAATAAGATATCAGTTGAAGATGGGACGAATTCGGAGAACCTCGAGAGATAAAATCCTGCAGAATTGCGAATAACCCCACTAAATCCAGCTCTAATAGGCACACCTAAACAGCTTCCATCCACATTGAGCACATGGCAACTGAAGTTTTCGTTATTCCATCGAACCATGCAGTTTTGGTGGCTGACAGTAGTCGTTTGAAGGCTGGCATCAATGGAATCAGCCGTGTCATGAATGAGAAAGCTCAGCCGAAGGAGAGTCCACGTTTCATGGTTAAGACACATCAAGTTCCGGTGTCTCCACTTCCACCAGAGATCGGCAAGGAAGGTTGAAGGACGATTACCATTTGCGTTATTTTTTATCCAGCTGTGCGCGACGCTGTCTGAGAAAAAAGCCTGATCCGTGAAACCGAGATTAAACCAGATGCTGGAAGAGAACCTGCAGTCCCGGAGGCAGTGCCGAATAGTTTCATCTTGCTCGCCACATCTCGAACAGGCAGCAGTAGGTGCAATATGACGGTGATGAAGCAGAAATAAAGTAGGTACAACATTGTGACATGCGAGCCAAACAAGCAGCTTAAATTTCTCAGGGACCTTCAACTTTCAAATCCAAGATCAAGATAAAGAAGGTGTGGTATTTGAAGAGGAATCCGAATTGTGAAGAAGCCAAGAGTACCCACTTTTAGTGGTGTAGACACCATTTTTGTTGTGACTCCATATGAAAGCGTCTTCCATCGTTTCATTGAAATTCATGTGAGTGTTGTTTATAAAGTCTGCTATTATCTGAGGAAGATTTGTATAGAGAGCCTGAGTATGTTGACCACTAAAGGTGAAAACATCTTTAACTGAAAGGTGGATGTCATGAATGTCAATTACGGGAACAAGCGATCCAATAAAACCATGAGTGCTCCAACTGTGAAACCAAAAAGAGGAGGAACCCGAACCAGCGCGCCAACGTAACTAGAACGGAAAATATTTTTGGCTTTGATAATAGAAGACCAAGAAGGGGAGCTGCTGCTGTTGGAGGTAGCATGAAGAAAATTCTATTGTTTGAAAAGTAGACAATTGAATAAGTTATTATTTTTTATTCCAATTTTACTCATATTTTTTTTTACCCTTATTTAAAAAATATTTTTATGGTGTAAAAATGTATCGTTGCTAAATTTTTATCTCATACAATTCAACCACCAAAACAAAACTCAAATAACAGCTTAATTAAATTTTGTAGCTTCCTGTACATAATTCAGCTTCGATAAATAAAAAAATGTAATCATATATATATAATATAGTAGTATATTATGTAAGTTCGTACACTATCATAATCTCCGACACATCAAAAAAATCATGAATTATTTTGTCAAATGCATTTTCACGAAAGTACTATTTGATTTAACTTCTCAAACACACTTTATCAATACAAACATTTGTTCACCAAACCAAAGTACTTCTTGACTTAGTTTCTCAAACACATTTCATCGATGCAAATGTACTTACCTTTAACTTTTTTTTCAGAGAAAAATAATTTCTAGTTAAATTAATCAAATTATTTACTACTCATAATTTATTTGACAAATCATCATAGCTGTTTTTGTCTTTTCCTACAAAAAAAAAAAAAAACGTAATCCATATGTAATTTGCTGAATTTTGTTTGATTTATTTATCGCCGTGCGCGTGGCCAACAGAAAACTTATCCCAAAACACAACAGCACAACACAGCAACCTTTGTCTCAATCTTCTTCAAACTTCAATTCCATTACATCTTCATCTCTATCTTCTCCAAAACGTTGTTACAAACATGGTGATGGCTTCATTGGGTGTGTCCCAAGCCATCTTCTTCTCTAACACAACCACAACTCCTTCTCGTTTCAATCTCCACCCTAATAAACCACCCACCTTTTCTTTTCAAAACAACCCTTCAATCTCAATCTTTTCAAGAAGGAACCGTACCCCCCACTTTCTACGATGCACCCCCAATTCCACCAACGATACATCGTCTCTTAACTGGGATTGGAATCGTTGGTGTCGCCATTTCGATGATATTGAACAGGCTGAAAGCTTTGCATCTCTTCTCAAGGTACCTTTCTTCTTCTTTAAAGCTTTCTTTTTTATTTTTAATTCTTATTTAAAGCTTTCATTTTTATTAATTATATGTTTTTCTTTTGCTAATTTTTGAACATTAAAAGTGCCCTTTTTGCTCAGAAATCTTGCAACATAAGGGGTGTCTTTATTTTTTAATTTATTTTTCTAATAGGGTGTAGTGGCTCTTTATGTAGATGGTTTAGAGTGAGACTAAACCTTCATTCAATTTAGTCCTTAAACCAAGTGATTGAGCTCAAGTTTTAACGAGCTCCACTTAAAAACGAATCATTCGGAAGAACCCAAGTTTCGATTTCTCGGTGGAAATGGAATTATTCCTGACCTGAGGGTCCATTTGATGGTATATGATATATGATAACAAACAGGATATCATTATAATTAAATGAAAAAATTGCTCTCATAATTAATTAAATATTGTAAAAATAGCATGTTATTAATTATAATAGAAAATACATGCTATCATTATTTTAAAAATGACAATATTTTAAAAATGACAGAATATCAAGATAATAAATAAGGAGTGATCTTCTAATCCCATCAGGATAATTTCTAACCCAGCCATACTCAGGATAGAAATTACAAAGGAAAGTCAGGACTCAGGATAGGATAGGAAAATGGTTTATTTTATCCTATCCCTTTGGTGCATCAAACATGAGATTTAAGCAGGATATGATTCATGTATCATATCCTGTCTCCCTATCCTGACCATCAAACGGACCCTGAGTTTACTTACCTCAAGGCTGAGGTCCGGATTACTAGGGCCCCTCCCCTAGGAATTAGAGGGTTAATAGAAGAAAAAAAAAACTATCACTCTATTGTATATTTGGTACTTGAAATACACAAATACAATAGATAGTCTATAGACTATTATTAACAATTCATTGTTAGTTTCTCAAGTGCTTTAAGAATAGGAGAGATACACATAGTTTAGGGACTAATTTGGTACATTGAAAATAGTTGATGACTACTTATATATATATATTTATAGTTTAGAGACCGAATAAGAGAGAGAGTGATAATTTAGGGACCAAGTTGAAGGTTTAATCTTATAGTTATATTACTTATACGGTTGCTACTATGCGTCATTCAGTTTCAACTTGAAGATGCTATTGAGAAGGAAGAGTTTCAAGAAGCAGCAAAGCTAAAAAGGGCTATAGTTGAAGCGACGTCCAAGGATAGTGTTGCTGAAATTATGTCTCAGTTGAAGGTCAGAGCAGATTTTGTCTTGGTTGTTTTGTTGTCTCTTGATTTTCCTACTTATGGCTTGTTTATCCTAATAATCTCTTATGTTGCAGAATGCTATAGATGATGAGCGCTACCATGATGCTTCGAAATTATGCAGATACACCGGAAGTGGACTGGTACTTTTCTTTGTTGCTACTCTGTGCTTGCAGTATTCAAAATCATGCATTTCTGTTGCAATTTTTCTATTCACACACACGCAAACTAGTATATCTAGTAAGAATTATTGGCTATTGTGAGAAATGAAGACATTTAATTATAATCTACATCGAAATGAATGGTTCAAATTATATTGTTAATTACATATCTCACGTGATCTTCTCTCCTACTGAAATTAAGATCACTTGAGATTTGTAATAAGTGATGTAAATGTGATATTAACTATTGATTTTATATCTTTTTGTTGTAATTAAATGTAATTATTTTTCATTAATCACAAACAAAAAGTTCACACTCACACAATTGGTTGGGAAAAATTCACAATAATAATAGATGACGTGTACTAGATTGTGAATAATGCAGTTTCCGGGGAAGATAACAGATGACCTCATCTTTCAAAGGGATTTGTAATATAAACCAAGTGTTGTCATGATTTATGAGTATTGATTACAGTACTAATGGCCTCAGTATCTTTTTGTGAATTGTGAATCACGTTCCTTTGATGCCCAACAACTGTTTTTTACCTTTATATGCAGGTGGGTTGGTGGGTAGGGTACTCAAAAAATTCAGAGGACCCTTTTGGTAGAATAATACGTATTAGTCCTGGTATGGGCAGGTTCGTTGGCAAGAGTTACAGTCCAAGGTATGATCTTTCTAGTTTCCTCTTTTCCTTCAAGTGATTGGGGAGCCAATACTTATTTCTGTTTACTATAGGCAGTTGCTCACAGCATCTACTGGGACGCCATTATTTGAAATTTATGTGGTAAAAAATGCTGACGACGCATATCATATGCAGGTAATATTCAAATTATCCAGCCAAATGATGTTTGTTTGTTTGTAACTTAATGATACACTAGGGTGAAATAAAGTCTTAGTTAAAATGTTTGTTTGTGGATCTTGGATGATTTTGAATTATTTCCATCTAAAAGAAGAAACTTGTTCATAGGAATATCATTTTTGCGGAAGAATGCACGCATTTGATTGTTGTTTAGGTTTTTTCGGTTAGTGTAACATTTTGAGAGTCTCTTACCTTTGATATTTTCCTTTTCTGAATAATTACCTTTAGTAGTTTACGTAATGCTTATGATGTCTATTTGACAACACACTTAATAGGTAGTGTATTTGCGACGAGCCAAAGGAAATTCAACGAGTAACCTTCCCCCATCTTTACTTGCTAAAAGGCCATTGAAACCAGAGGTTGAGAATTTGTCTTCAGTTGAGGTGCAAGAACCTGAAGACAAGGTTGAGGAGAGAAACGATGAGAAAAACAGCAATGTTGAGGCGGCAACTGAGGATGGCATTAAAAGTGTCATAAATTTTCTTAAAGAAAAAATTCCAGGGTTGAAAGTCAAAGTTATGAACATTAATGTTGAAGAGGAAGCAAGAGAGGGTAGCGATTCTATTAAACAAATCATGGAGGAAGATGGTAATAAAACTGATGGGGAAGATGATAATCTGGACGAACCTGATGAGGTCACTCTAGAATCTGATGGTGATGCCTCGGATGAAGAAAAGGATTTAGATATGAAGCTCTTTATTGGCGGAATTGTACACAACAATGAAGATAATTCTTCTAAGGATGAATTTATACGTCTTCCAGCGGAAATAAAGAACATGGAAAGGGAATCTTTCCTCTTACATATACCTAGGAGAAATCTCGATAATGACAGGAAAGAAGATAAAGTTCGCAATATAAAAGTGGCAGCACTGGCAGCACAAGGAATCTCAGAGCTTATGCCTTCTGATGTTGCTAAAGCCTTTTGGGGTTCTGATAAAGTTTCTTCTAAGGTGAGATTGAGATATTTAGTTTTTTTTTGACAAAATATTTAATTAGTATTTATAATTATAATGCTTTTTATTTCTTTTATGAAGTCAAATACTTGTCAGATTTAAGAATACCAGTTATGATCATGATGATAATACTAACGTTTAGTTATGAAAAAATTGCGTTTAGTTATGAAAAAATTGCGTTGACTTGTTTTTTGAATTTGTTGATGATTATAGTCAATTAGTATACTATAAAACTAGAGGTGTGGTGTATGTTGTATGCACACCAAGAGAGGTCTGATGTAATTTATTCAATTCTTTTGACTTTTAGTATATTGCGTATATAGAGAAGAAAGTGGCAATGAATGTAAAATGTGCAATGAAAGTACAAGTTTCATTTTATTTTTTATTTATTGTGTAGTTTTATTCTCTTCCTTACCAATGACAAATGCTTTCGCACAAAATGATTTTCATTTCCCCAAAATCCGGGGGTGTCAAGTAAGTGGCAACCTTGAAAGTAAGAATTATTGAGAGCATTCTCCGATGACAAAATCAAATATTAGCTAACGATCAGTTCATCAGTGATTAATTATTTCTTTCCACAACATCAGCCCCATCAATTTTTAGTTGGCTATGTACATATCAGTTCATCAGTGATTAATTATTGCTTTCCATAATCTACATTGACATTAATGTTGATTATTGTATAATCTAATTAACATAAAAATAGTTGAATAGGTATTCCAACATAAATGCTTAGATTCAACAGTAACATAATGTCATATTCTTGAGGTCCATGCTGTGCATATTTATCTTAAATTACTTGGGATAGGTAGTTTCCGTCTGGCCCCATGCGTGGTATTCAGCTGTCCTCGAAAATACTGGTTTTTCTTGTCAATGAACTGACCAATGGCCTCACTTGACTTAGGTATCCAAAAGCATGCGTGAAATTGTCAAACTTGCTATCAGCCAAGCACAGAAAAAAAGTAGATTATCTGAAGATACATATTTTAGCCGGATTGCAAGTCCCAGAGGGGATTTTGATCCTTTCGATGGTGAGTTTGCTTATCCTTGTGTTGATTATATTATATCATTTAGAATTTGGGCAGAACAGAGCTTAGAGAATGGATGTTTCTGGTTAAAATGCAGGACTCTATGTTGGTGCATTTGGCCCTTATGGCATTGAAATAGTTCAATTGAGACGAAAATTTGGACATTGGAATGATGTGGACAGTGAAAACAACGCTTCAGATATCGAGTTTTTTGAATATGTAGAGGCAGTAAAATTGACTGGGGATCTTAATGTTCCTGCAGGCCAGGTGGTTTACGCCTTTTCAATCTCTCGAGCATCGCTTTCCTTTTTGTATTTATATACTTTTATTGCTTTTATATGTGAGCATGACAGGAAAGCAAAATTTTATTTTATGGTGTATAGGTGACATTTCGTGCTAAAATTGGTAAAGTCAACCGCAACGCCAACCGTGGACTGTATCCTGATGAATTGGGAGTGGTAAATATTTCACATGGTTTTATGCTCATTTTCAATTTCCCTTACATCATCATGCTGGACCTGTTTACAAACAATCTGTTATGATATAACATCATATCTTGCTTTTTCAAAATAAAAAATAAAAGAATCACATCTTGCTGTCATGTTTACCTATGCCTATGTGTGCACTTTTTTTTCTTCCTATTTGTGCACTTTTTTTAGGGTTCAAATAAATGTGAGAAAATTGGACTGCATCTCTATTATAGTTTTGAAAAAAGCTATTCCACCGGCAGTTGGTATTGTTAGATATATTATGTAAAGACAATGCATGTGGCGCAAAACAACTTAAGCTTTTTGGATAGTTCAGTCGGGATAGTTCGTTACATGATATCAAGCCTCTTTGATCAAATAGTGTGAAGTTCAATTCTTACCACCTCATTCTTCTTTTGAAAAGTTAAATATTAGCACATGTTAGGTGGCCTTGTGCCCATGTTACCAATTTAATGCTGAAGTCGTTCGTGTCTTTACCTCATTCTTCTTTTGAATAGTAACCAACTGCCTATAAATTAACCATTTCCGTCAATTTCCTCATGGTTGAAATGTTGATTGCTGATATTATAAAATGTATTTTATTTTTCGAGGCACATATTTTACTGATTTACATCTTTGGTTCTTTGCCCATGTTTTCTTGAGTTGTCATTTTCGTCGCACAGAAACTAATCTTAAATTCTGCCCTCATATACAAACAGAATGCAAGTTATAAAGGCCAAGGGAGAATAGCAGACTTCGGTTTTCGAAACCCAAAATGGGTTGATGGGGAATTGCTTCAACTTAATGGCAAGGTAAATTAGTGGTCTGATGTGTTCAAATTTTTGTCAATACACAAGCATGATTTTTGGTCTTACTATCAATCAACATACTATTTTTTTTGAGTTTATGTTGACATCAATGTTCTGCTGTGTTTAGGGCATGGGACCACACATGAAAGGAGCAGATCTTGGTTTCCTTTATGCCGTGCCCGAGCAAAGTTTTCTTGTGCTATTCAACCGATTGAAACTACCCGAGTAAGCCACAAAACCCTTCGAATTTCTTTCTTCCCTGACGGTGGTGGGTTGGAATATGAAGGATTCTGACAATAGTGATGAGAGTATGTTACCTTTTCTTGATTGAGCAATAGTTTTACTCGACACGCAGGCACTTGTAATTTTTCTAGCCTCACGATGCCTTTATAATTTCATTTTTTATTTCTTCTTTACCCAATCTCTATGCTATAATATGTATATATAAATTTTGCTTACTGACAAAATAGCGTGCTAGGAGCTATAGAAATACCTTAAGGAATCCTTTATGTGCATTATGGTTATGGCTGTGTTCCTTCTTGTTTGTGGGAAGTCCCAGGTATTCTGCCTGCATCATAGGAAGCCGCCAGTAATCAAAGTTTTATTTTTATAGGCAAATGTTAGTCTGTTAGAAGTCATGTTAGTTTTCGTGGTTTGAACTCGGTTTACTTCCTTCTTAAAACTCTTTTGGTGTCCCTCAATGCGCCAACCCAGCTATCTACGCGAGACTTGTAGTTACTAAAGTTGATAATAAAGAGTTGCATATCTATGATAATTTCTTCACAGTTTTTGTAAATTATTTAGTCTTAAAAGAAAGGAAATAATAAGTTCTATGCTTAATGTTGTTAACCCACTTGGGTTGGCTGATGGTGTTGCCTTAGTCCTTGATGCATGCTCCTCTCAAGTTCTCAGGTTCGATTGTCCTCGGTGTCAATTTTGGTTCGTCTAGTTTGGTTTCTTTAAAAAAAGAAAGAACGTATGTGGTTAAAGTATTGGCAGCTCAAAAAGTTCCTCAACATCGATCCCTATATATAGTAATACTTTTGGTGGTGTGGAGAGATAAAAAGGTGTCTCGTGAGAAAATAAGAGCTCAATTATTTAGCATGTTGCTTCATGAAGATGTATTTTTTATATGAATGAATTGCATTATTACGCGCGGGATGAACCTTTGTGGTAGACACTAAGTTAAAGTCTGAAGCACTTTGTATCTTTTATTACATTAAAGGTAAACCCACTCTCAAAAGTAACCAAGATATTCATCCATTCAAAAGATTGCTTAGGTAATTGGACCCACTTGAATTTTCTGAGTTTATTTACAAGATTCTAACAACTTAAAATTGATCATTTGAGAAAATACGATATTATTAGTTGTGTAGTTTAAATTCATTTACGTTTTTATTAAACAACTTGTGTTTATGAGAAAATAAGAGCATTTGGAGGTTCTTAACTTCTTTTTCAGGATCTTATTTCCCATGAATGTAAAGAACTTCAATATTTTTTCCCCTTAAATCACAACACTTAAATAAAAACTAAAATGAGTCTTACAAGTCACTACTATTTTACATTTTATGTTGTTCCAATCCAAATTTGAACAAATTAATCTTATAGCATATTTATAGGACTTAAGCTTATGATGAAATTGAATTGAATGATTTTATTTTATTTAAAAAGACACAATGACTCCAACTCCAGCCATATCCATCACAATGACACAATGCTCCTGTTGGGTTACGTAATCGAACTTAAAAGCGATAATCCATGAGCAAATTTTTGTTCAATTTTTTTCACTTCAAAGACTTAAATGCTAAATCTTTGAAAAAAATATTGTATTTGTATAGATGCACATCCAAGAACCACAACTAATACTCTGAATATACGGGGAAATAATCAAAATGTGGATCTTGGTTTTGATTCAAGATGTGATTTATTGGTCCACTGATATTAAAATAAATAAACGATAATTTGGAGGGAGTATAGTGTATAATGTATATTATATTATATACTTGTAAAGCAAGTAGATCTCTAGATGTGGATGAAGTGTCCAGCACCAAATGAAAAGCACATACACAACTTTGAAGTTTCAGGTTTAAACCTAAACGAAGATTTTCCGATTCATAATATGGTCTGAGCGAATGTATTCGATCTAACAATATCGATATACACATGTCGTGCTTTTTATTGCACTAAAAACACAAACCAAATTAAAGTCCATACACACACAACTTTATTTTCTTTTTCACTTTCTTTCCTTTTCCCACCTAAGCTTTTCTTTTCTTTTCTTTGTTTATTTCATTTCTTTTTCTCAATGTTACTTCTTCTTTCATTTCACTACCTTTTCAAATTCAACGAAAACCAAAGCATGCAAAGGAGCTTGAATTCTTGAACAGAAAACTAAAAATGGCAACAAATAACCCAGCCATGAAGAAATCGAGGGGCTCCGATTCTCCAGCCATGAAAAAATCATGGTCAAGAGGCTCCGACTCAACTCAATTCGAATCACCCGCGCGTTTCTGCTCTCCCTTACGATGGGACCCAGCAGACTCACCGGAGTATCGCTCACCGGAAAACTCGCCGGGAAAAATGATGGAAAATTCAAATCCAATGGCAGTAGTCGCAGTTGATAAAGTCCGGCAGTTAACTCCTGGAAAATTAACGGAGCAACAGAAGCCACCGGAGAATGCTTTGGCGGTGGTCAACCGATCAGAGAGAGAGGAGCCGCAACGGCAGGTGACGAAGGTGGGGACCACAGAGGAAGGTGGTGAGCGCGAGCGGAGAGTTAGGTCGGATTCAGTTGGGAAGACGGCGGAGGAGGTGACGAGAAAGGCGGCTTTAGGGTTCCGGCTGTGTGAGGTGGTGGTGTGTTTGATTTCGTTTTCGGTTATGGCTGCGAATAAGACGCAAGGTTGGAGTGGAGACTCTTATGATCGTTACAAAGAATACAGGTATAAATGTATTTCATTTCATGATTTTATTTCTAGATAGGGAAAGTGTCAATGAATCTATTCAAGTATTCTTTTTGTGATCATATATATTTGTACGGGTATTCATCAGAATTAAATTCAGCTGAATATACTGATTACTAAATATGTACTCAGAATTAACTGAAATGATAACTATTTGAGTATTTGACTGTCAAAAAAAAATGAATAATTATTTAAAATTAAAATAAAACAAAGATTGTTTGTAAGTTTTTACAAAAAAAAAATTGTTGGTTTTTGCGTGTGTAAACTGTGAATCGTTGTGTTGAGATTAATACTCGAGTCGGTATGACTATAATTAGCAGCAAAACACTCCATAAAAGTTTCAACGCTACAATTTTTAGTACGAGTTTCAACCCAAGACCTCTGGTTTAGTTGGAATAGACTTGAACCATCTCATATAAGCACTATTGGGTAATTGTTTGTGGGTTTAGGATATCATTTGCGATATATTTAACTTTTAGCCGTTATCGATTTTACTGCTGCAAAGTATATACTTGTTTTGTCCATGACAACTAATCTTCTCTAGAGAACCTAGCTGAATGTACCTTTAGCGGAGTTCCCCCTAACAATCACATTTTGTTCATTTGCGAGGCTCGAGACTTTATTTGCTTAAATTATCTTGGTTTTTAATTTAATTTTCTACTTTTTATTGAGGTACTGATACTATTTTCAAAAATCATCATGTGGCAAATTACATTACCTTAGAAATGTTGATGGTAAAGGTTAGTGATATGGCAGGTATTGTTTATCTGTGAATGTTATTGGATTTGCATACGCAGCATTACAAGCATGTGATCTGGCCTTTCAACTAGTCACAGAGAAACACATGATCAGTCACCACCTTCGTTATCACTTTCAGTTCTTTATGGATCAGGCAAGTCACACTCTCTGCAAAAAACCTAACTATCGTTATATTTTCCTCAAAATTGTACTCACATGTTTTGTGTGCAAATTGATGAGTAGGCTGTGGCATATCTTCTGATATCAGCATCATCCTCTGCCGCTACAAGGGTGGATGACTGGCAATCAAATTGGGGGAAAGATGAGTTCACAGAGATGGCCACTGTTTCTGTTGGAATGTCATTCCTATCTTTTGGTGCTTTTGCTATGAGCTCACTCATCTCTGGTTACATCCTTTGTACCCGCCGCAACTCCATGTGAATTTTCATGTTTTTTTAGTTTCTTTTCTGTGTTTGTGACCAAATTGCATTCAAGATATTGTTGATGCTGGTCATTTTTTCACTCTACCAATAGACTTGTGTGTATATAAACAGTTTCAGTATATTGTTCATCTTATAAGGGGGAGGGTGAAGAAGCAGAGTTTCCTTGTCTTGTTTCCATTCAAAATTTGCAATGCACTTTTTATTGGTAACGTTCTTCCATAAAAGCCTTGTTACCAGTCACATTTTTTGGTCTACAGGAATGTATTCATACTCGTCCACTCTTTTCGATACTCTGTGTAAGAATTTATTTTTAACAAGACAAACTTTTTTTCCTAATAAAAAGTTGGGCTAGAAAAAGATACATTCGAATACAGGGTAAACAGATTGCAATTTGACTGCCCATCCTACAAACGTTTTTTTGAACCCGTTATATAATCAGGAATTGACAATAACAAAGAGGTGGTTGTTCTTTTCCCCTCCTCTTATATGCTCAAAACATCCATAAGTGTATTATCATATAATCAGTAAAATTATGCATTTTAAGGAGATTGCAGTCACTTCAAAAAGTTTTCTATAATGAACAAAAGATTACCAAGTGAGTTAACACGTGTCTATTGATTTCAAGAAATGGTCCAAATGGGTAGGGGCAAGAGTGTTCAAAACGGTAAAATATTGCATTCAATTGAATGTATTTGGACTATTTTTGACTCAATCACGGTATTTGGTTGGTTTGTGAGTTTTATTTTAGCAGCAAAACCAAACCGCAACATAAGATAAACACGATCTAAACCTATGTCACATTACCCATCCCAATACCTTTTAACTTGTTTTTAATTTGATCCATGTTGATGTAAACAAAGTTGGATGAAAATGAAATTGTAATGTTGGGTGAAATTGAAAATATCGTTTTTAATTTTGTCCATGTTACTCAAACATTGTTGGATGAAAATCAAATTTGAAATTGAAACATTGTTGGTAACAAAAATTGTATTGGCTCGCGAAAAACTAAACCAACCCAACCGAATTGGTTCGGTTTGATTTTGGTTTTCTTAAAAAGGCCCACCGAACAAAATTAAACTACATGTTTCTTTATCTTACGGTTTGAATAATATTTATCCTCTAAATCGAACCAAACCGTACCGCAACACCCCTAGTATGGGGTGCTTGAGATTGGTTTTGAGTAGAATATATTTAAAAACATTTTTTTTAAAGTATACAACAAAAGTAATTGGGCCTAGTATAAATTCACCATACCTCAAAAATGCTCTATGCTTTTAATAATCAAAAGGGAAATTCTTTTTCCACCCTCCTCGTTTCTCATGCGCTCTCTAAAATAATTATTTTACTCCGTTCGAATTATATATTCTAAAATAGACTTAACATATATATGAAACAATCAGAATTTTCTTCCATTCCAGCAATTGTGAATTTTTCTTTAAAAAACCACAAAAAAATGAAAAAACATATCAAATAAAAAAAAAATAGAAAAAGACCACCAAAAAATTGTAAAAATCAAATAAAGCTAATACAATTATTTTTTGGATTTTTCTAAAAAATGAAAAATAGGTATAAAATATGGAATTTTGGATTTTGAGGAGTGGAGTCTCAAAAGAAGTCCCTTATAAGGTAGTCAAGTTCCTTGATTTTTTTTATATCATATTCTAGCCAAATTTTTAAGTGATCCAATTAAGTAGCCTGAAAATCAAATGTTCGACTAGGACACAGCTAGAACAACTAACGATGACATGAAACACAAGACAAACTAGAGAAGTGGATTATAATGGTTAGTATGGTTATTAAACTGACTAGTCGTGTCACAAAACAAGTCTATTCTTTGTGGTGATACAAATCAAATTATATAATTTGAACTTGTTTTTCCCGTTATTTTTTGGCAAAAGAGTATTTACAGGGGTGTTCAAATTTTATAATACGAAGTATCTATTTTTTTTTCCAATTTTAGAATCAGCATTGATGAAAAGGCATCATTCCACCAAAAATATGGGGGGAAACCTCATTTTGGATTATATAATCCAAAATTAAATGTTATGTTTGGCAAAAGTATCAAATAAATAAATTTTATAACAAAAATAGCATTTGAAAATTTGATGCATGTAATACTTCCTTCGTCCCATAGTAACTGACCATTTACAAAAAAAAATGTTCCAAAATAACTAAGCTATTTCACTTTTCAATGCAACATTAAATACTTTTTTCGCTTTATAATTCTAATTAATACTCCCTCAGTCCCATAATAAATGAGTCATTTGCAAAAAAATATTATCCCAGAAAAATTGACCCATTTTCACTTTTCAATACAATATTAATTACTTTTTTTTAATTATAACACTAATTAATACTACTTTCATCACTTCCAATTCAATATATTCTACTTTGCATTTATGATAAAGAAGAATGCACCAATAGTTTATAAGGGCGCTCAAAACCATTTTTTTCTCTCTTTCACTTATACACTTTTTCTTAATAAGTGTGAAATGAGTCAAGGGCTCAGATAAAATGGGACGGAGAGAGTACTACTTTTATCACTCCCAATTCAATATATTTCACTTTGCATTTATATGCACTAACACTTAACAAGAACACTTAAAATAATTTTTCTTTCTCCTTTATTTATACATTTGTCTTAATATGTGTGAAATGAGCAAGTGGCTCAGTTAATCCGGGACGAAGAAAGTACCAAATTTAGACTGCACACATCAACTTTTCAAATATAATTTTGCTTATATTTTATTTTGAATGACACTTTTTATTGAATATGTATTGTAGTCTCATATTGTTCGAGTGTTGGATGCATAAATGTGTTTGTTGGCCCCCATCTCTATGGTTAGCTTTTAGGATGAGATTCAAATATATTTAACATGATATTATAGCCGGGTTAAGAGTTGCAATGTGAAAGTTGGACCTAAGATCATGGTGGATATTAAAGTCGCGTTAAAGTCTCACAATGCTGAGATTTTTGAGTTGTTGGATATATAATTATTTTCTGACATCACTGTCTTCTGTGCTAGTTTTTTAAATGAAATTTAAGCTCATTTTACACTTTTTATAGTTGAAAACTTTTATAGTATAGTTTAAGACAACTAAAAAAAATAAAAAAATAACGTGTTTGATAAAATTACTTGTTTCCACCTAAAAAAATGGTGGATTCTAGGGTGAGGGTCCAATTAGGTCCCTCACCGGTGAACTACGAGAAAAACACCAAAAGATTAAATAGGTGGTTCAGATTTATTTAAATTAAAAGAGGGAACATGTAGAACTGCTCACATTCAATCATATCCTGTAATGGTTTTACCCTATGTTACAATTCGTGTAGAAATTCTTCCCATAATCAGATAACTGCTCTTCCCCTCAAACCATCAAATTTGTAAATCAAATTACATGAACCCTGAAATTCTTCCCAAAATGCTTTGATTGGTGCTCTTAATGAACGAATGGGACTCTGGATGGAAACATGCCTTTGGAACACTAAGGGGGATGGTGGAGTTAGAATGTACATTAAGTACTACTTTTTAGACAGAAATAAGTAATTCTTTTGTAGTTGAGTTTGTTGTCAAGTCCATCTACTTGTTTCTTTCGTTCTTA
>Ga0315914_1004148_pt1 | contig 21713 bp, 15 predicted proteins | sample MpolenodulesMG_FD_203920 | JGI IMG/M metagenome (GOLD analysis project Ga0315914, IMG submission 203920) | Medicago polymorpha root nodule microbial communities from Los Angeles, California, United States - elongated nodules | ecosystem: Host-associated > Plants > Roots > Nodule | place: USA...
AAGAATAATTATTATGAAAGATCAATTTCAGAAATTCTATACTATTATTATTGAGAGATAGTCTCACCCTTACCTGAATTCAATTGCACAAACAAAGCTACGACAAAATCGATCCCCTCTTGCTCTTGTTCTCCCCTTGGCTTGGTTTTCTCTGTTTTCCTCCCAAAGGTTCAATTGTACCTACAAACAGTTTTCTGTCTCTTTCTAACTCTTAACTTAACTTCCTTTCTATTTTCTTAACTCCCTATAACTCCCTTTAATTACACCTTATTCCTCTAAACTCAATTAAATTCTAATTAACTCCTCAATTTTCAAAATAATAATAATTCTCACATTATTTTAATAAATATCATAATAAATCATATAATAAAATATAGCACACCAAAAATCAACATCAATCAACATAATTCATATTAAAATCATATAAAAGACTCTAAAATAAATCAAAATAAATAATAACAACTAGGGCGTTACAACAACAACAATAGTACCACTCAACACCATCTATTTGATGTTGCTGCCAATTTCTCAACACTCTTATTTCATAGCTTAATCAAAATCTTCATTCAATTCAATTTCAATTAGCTCAACAATGCTTTCATAATGCTTCTTAATCCATTCAACTCAATTTAATCCATGGACATTCTCAATGTTCCAAACCTCGAAACCATTACTTTCCCATTTTTTATGCAACCCCAAAAAAACTCTATACCCATCAAGCTGTAACACCCCATTTCACAAAAACACATTTTCTTTCTACCTAACATCTTCCACAAAAACCCCAAATAATGTTTTGTTGAATGAATTGGAGAATTGGGTTGATAAGTAAATGGAAGGTATTGGTTTTTGCTTTATTGGTTATGTTCCTATGTTTACCGTTTATCAAGATTCATTTGGTGGTAATAAGAGGATTTTGCTTGTTTAAGACAATTTTGAGAAGACTTAGGGTTCAGAGAAGTGGAATGAAATGAGAAAATGGTGAGAAGAGTAAAAGGGAAAAAAACTGAAAAGTGAAACCTTTTATTTCAATTCGATCCTTGTACACGTGTGAAACATTTTCTTTCAATTTGGTCCTTGCACACGTGGACAATACAACTCAACAGCCAGCATCACACGACATTCTCCCTAATGACAAGATTTGACGGAGGGATCAATTTGATTGATGTTTGTAAAATTCAGGGACCTATTTGTTGGGTATTTGTATTGGCTGCATTGTTGCTAAAACAGATATCCTTGTTTGTGTTGTTGGAATCAATGTTTCAACATGTGGTTAGGCATCTCTGCAAGATGTTGGACACGATGTTCCAACATCCTGGCACGGTTCAGTGTGCCTGGGTTCATGCCTATTTGTACGTGCGCCCTTCGTTGTTTAAGGAAACAATATTTCCTTATCTTCTTGACCAAGCAACGCGCATATCTTAATAGAAACTGTGGAATATTTCTAAAGTAGCATTTATATTTTAGGAAATATTAGTTAGTAATTGGTTGGAACGCCTCTATTGGATGGGTCAAACTATGATTATTGGAAATCACGTATGAGTGCTTTTCTTAAGTCAATTGACAGCAGAACATGGAAAGCAGTTATGAAAGGTTGGGAACATCCTGTGGCACTTGATACAAATGGTAACAGGACAACTGTCTTGAAACCAGAAGAAGAATAGACTGCTGCTGAAGACGAACTTGCTCTTGGAAATTCCAAAGCATTGAATGCACTGCTCAATGGTGTAGACAAGAACATGTTCAGACTGATTAAACAATGTACTGTGGCTAAGGATGCTTGGGAGATTCTCAAAACAGCACATGAAGGCACAACTAAAGTAAAAAGTGCAAAACTTCAACTTCTTACCACAAAATTTGAGGATGTTGGAGGATGAAAGCATACAAGACTATTACCTAAACATTCTTGACATTGCCAATGCTTTTGACTCACTTGGAGAAAAAATCTCTGATGAAAAACTTGTGAAAAAAATTCTAAGATCTCTTTCTAAGAGGTTTGACATGAAGGTAACTGCTATTGAGGAAGCTCATGATATCTCTGGTATGAAAGTTGATGAACTTGTTGGCTCACTTCAAAATTTTGAACTAGTTATTAACAGCAAAACTGAGAAGAAAGACAAAAGTGTTGCTTTTACTTCTAATACTGAAAATGATGTGGTACTAGGAGATAGTGTGAGTGATGAAGACCTATCAGAGAATCTTGTCATGCTTGGAAAACTATTTAACAAAATCTTGAAGCATGTAAACAAGAGACCCAGGCCAAATGGGTAAAACATCAGATTCAACAATGATCTACAAACCAGTAAAGAGAAGAAGGTTAGATCAGATGAGAATAATAATCTATACAAGGGGGTCCAATGTCATGAATGTGAAGGGTATGGTCACATTAGACCAGAATTTGCAACTTTTCTCAAAAAACAAAAGAAAAGCTTAACTATTTCTTGGTCTAAGGATGATGAATCTGAAAAAGATATGGAAAATGAATTTACCAAACATGTTGCTGCTCTATCTGGAAGAGTTTTATCTGATGATGAATCTTGTGATGAAGATTTAGCTTATGATGAATTAGCTGTTACTTATAAAAAACTGAATGACAGAAACACAGACACCTGCAAACAGCTTGAGGAGCAAAAAAACATCACCAATCAATTGGAGGAAGAAAAGATTGGTCATCTAGCAAAAATCTTTGAGCTCAATAATGAGGTAAATCAGCTGAACTCTCAACTTAATCATGTTATGAAGCAAGTAAAAATGATGACCACTGGGACTGATGTTCTGGATGAGATTCTGGAAGGGCAAATTCAAGGAAAATCAAATGGGATTAGGTTCACCTCTAAACATCCAAACCAGAACTAGCAAACCAAGACTTTTGCTCAGGCCCTAATAGAATATGTGATGGTTAAAAAGAAGAAACCTGTCAAGAATATAAATTTTGTAGCTTCCATTGGAACAAATGACCCAACTGTAAGCAAAGGTATGTTACAACATCCTAAGGAACATTAGGTACCTAAAGTTAGAAAGATATCTTCTACTAGGATATGTCATTTTTGTAAGAATAAGGGGCGCATAAGAAATTTCTGCTATAAGTTGTATGGATTTCCACAACAACTCCATCAAAAGGCACAAAAGCCAAAAATGATAAGATTCAAGAAAATGTGGAAACCAAAGGTTGATAATGTAGGATTGATGGCTTACATCTCTCCTAGAACTCCTTCTAAGGGGGGATTGTACTTTGACAGTGGATGCTCTAGACACATGATTGGATGTAAAAATCTTCTTGATGTTGAGAAGAGTTGTACCAATAATAGTGTCACATTTGGAAATGGGAAAAAGGGTAAGATCCTAGGTACAGGATATTTGATCAATAATGAATCTCCAAAGCTTGACAATGTTCTATGGGTAAGAGGTCTAACGTCAAATTTGATTAGTATAAGTCAGCTGTGTGAACAAGGGATGAATGTGAATTTCACGAATTCAGAATGTCTGGTAACCAATGAGAATGGTGAAATTCTCATGGTAGGCATTAAAGCTGAAGAAAAATGCTTCAAGTGGGTCCCACATCTAAAAGGTGAAAATGTACAGCAAACTAGGATGTTGCAGGCAATGTTGAAACATCAACAAAACTCTGAAGAACATGACCTCTCTGAGTTCAGCAATATAGATGATTGGTGAAGGAGCTCAAGAATGAATTCATTCTTGATAAATGATCAGATCTGGTCCCAACATTGCTCTTCTAATCTTATGAGAAAGGAATGGATGGATACTGAAGACCGTCTTGTAGACACTCTTATAGGAATGTTTGATATGAAGCCGTTTGAGAATCTTAAGGATAAATTAGGTATTTCTCAGATTAAGAAGTTACAGCAGTTATCTCGCCTCTCATTGGTGCACGTTAATTCAGGAAGTTTCTTTCAAACCCTCACTCAACCTCAATCTCAACACAGTCATCCATCTCTAACCCCTACTCACGTTCCTTCTTTATCTGAACTTCCAAAAACCGTTCACATTCACACTCTTGCAATCAAACACCATCATCTTCCTCTCTTCACCAAATAGTATCAACAACATAACATCACCATGAAGTTCAAAAAGGACATCTCTCCTATGATCAACAGGGACCAGAAAGCTCCATTCCTGAAATGGTTGAACCCATCACAGTGGTTTCGTCTCCAAAATCTAAGAAGGCAATCACAAAAAGAAGAAAAAGGCTCCTAAGATAAAAAAAAAAAAGGGTGAATCAAAGACACCGTTAAGCATGGTTGATCTATACGAAAAGAAAAATCCCTTCGTATCCACCGTAGTCGAACCAAGTTATGGAATCTCTGCAAAAGATCTCAAGAATGCAGAAGCTGGAGAAAATCCTGAGATTGCTTCCGATGTTGCAACTTCCACTGCTGAAAAAGGTACCCCTGATGAAACCCTACCCTCTGTTGTTTCTGAATCTGGTAGAAAACTAGAGCTAGAAGACTTGAACGCAGCAATAGATAGTACTGAAGTTATGGATGTCGATAACCCTAATCTAGATGAAGAGAATGTGATAAATGACCTTGATCAAACTTCTCCTAAGAAGAGTGATGATCAAAAGGGTGTTGGACCAGATGTTGGAACATATTTGGATCAATAGGAGAAATAGGATAAGAATACTGGTACCCTTGTTGAAGATGAGTCAGAAGTTAAAACTACTGCTGAGAAGGAAGCCCCTTCCAATGACACTGCTGTAAACTCTATCTCTGAAAATGAGAAACTAACTGAAGAATAATCTGATCCTGAGGAAGTCCAGGCTGATGAAAAAGAAAAGAATGTAATAGATGTAGAAGAAATGGATTCTGACATCCCACTTGTGCAGAGTATTGGAGAAGGTCCTGCCAAAAGATTGAGAAGTACCAAAGGCAAAGTTATTCCCTCTGTTAATGAGACTCCCAAGAAAAGTGATTGTAGTGTGATTTCTAAAGTGCTATAGGGATTGTAGTGTGATTTCTTTCAAGGATCTTGGTTGGGAATCAAGGATCCAAAGTGAATAGAGTGATTTCTTTCCACCTCCAAGGGTATTGGGGGTTCGTTCTAATCTTCTCAAGTTCAAGGGGATCCAAGCTCCGGAGATAGCAAAGAAGAGTTCTAGGTGAAGAGCTTCAAGGATTGCATGGGTGTTTCAGGATTCGAAGACTTGGAGAATCACCAATTTCAAGGTTTAATTGAAGATTGGGGTTTGTGGTTGCATATGAATTGAAGATTAGGGTTAGTTGAGGGAATTCTTGTAATCACAACATTTGTAATCAAATTCAACAATAGTGGAAGTCCTTGATATACACGTTTTCTAACAAGAAGATTAGACGTACCCTGAAGCAAGTGTTAAGAGGAATCCTCATGTGTGTATGTCAAAATCCTTTTTCTAGCTATTTGAATCGATTTAAATAAGTCTCGAATCATATCACTCTGAATTGATTCAAAATAGTTTGAATCGTATCATAAAAATTCTCTAACCTTGGTTGAATCGAGTCAAATTATTTTGAATCGTATCACTCTTAATCGATTCAAAACAGTTTGAATCGTATCATAAAAACTCTCCGACCATGGTTGAATCGAGTCAAATTATATAGAATCGTGTCAATCTTCATCTGGGACTGTCTGATTCGATTCATATCTTGTCCGATACGTATCAATCTTCATAGCCTTCAGACTTGTCTTTTAGCTGCCTGAATCGATTCACACAATTAGTGAGTTGATTCAACATGTTTTTGGCCAAAATTTTTGCCTCGACACCCTTTTCTATATATAGTCACTTCCTCGTAACACCCAAAGTATTGAATCAGTTGCATCTATTCTCTCTAGAGTCTCTACACCTCATTGTTCATATATTCTTCAAGATTAAACACATTTTCTTTGATTGGGTTAATCAAGGTTCTAAAGTGAAATGAATAATCTCATTCCACCTCCAAAGGTCTTGGGGGTTCTTTCTAAAGTTCTTATGTTAAAGGGGATCTAATTGTCGGACGGGGAATCGAAGAGTTCGAGCGAAGAACCTGAAGGATTGCACGGATAACTGGAGATTCGAATACATCAAGAAGCATCAATTTCAAAAGATTTTGAAGATTGGGGGAGTGATTGCATAGGAATTGAAGAACCAGGGTAGTTTCAAAGAATTGATATACTCACATTGTAATCAAACATTCAATATTCTAGTGGAAGTCCTTGGTGGAGGTGTTTTCCATCAAGAAGAGTAGACGTAGCCCGAAGCGAGGACGAAAGGGTGAACTACTATAAATCTCGGTGTTTTCTCTCTTTTCTATCCTCTTTAATTTTGATTAATTGTGTATTTGAAGCTTGATAAATTGATGGTGTAGAAATTAAGTGTGTTCTAGGTTTAACCCTTTAAACTTGATTTTGATTTGTCTCACATTACTATAAGATCGTTTTGATTCATTGACAATTTATCAAACACTTAGAAAATTATGTTAATTAGTATAATTGATTAATGGTTTCTAGGTTTGGTTTGAGATTGTGCTTGTTTTGTATCTTGTGTGAATTGTATTATGATTACTTAAAATCTCTCAATTTAAAGTTAATCTTAGCTTGAACATAGTCTTGTTATTTTTTATCATTGTTATTAAACCTTGCATAATCCGATAAGTCATGTTTTCCTTTACTAAAAACGATTTCGCTACAAACTCGATTTAAATTTTAAAATGATATTCACTCCCCTTTAGCGCGTATTACATTGTCATGCCGACCAACACTGAAACCCGTAGGAACTCTGGTGTAAAGGTTGCAACTGATAGCTGGAGGGCAATGAACTCTTACCTCTGAGAGAGTAAGACCCCACAGGTACCTACATGTGTGATCAACCGGTGCAACTTGAGCTGGTAGGTAGTACAACCCTACGAACTTATCACTTAGATAGAAAACACTAAAAGCAGAATAAGATTTGACTGTTACGTATATCCAATAATAAATAGAAGGGATTTGAATAATCTTAACCGCCGATAACATTCTGCAATCAAAACAGGTAAACTTTGCTCTGTTTCAAATAGATTAAATTGCAAAACTCTAAACCCTTTATCTTTATTTATTTTTATTTTTCCCAAATAAGTAACGCGGATTGCCTAGTTGGAGCAACAATCCCCGTAGATACGATACTCTACTGACTCTTTATTACTTGGTAAACAATTTGGTACACTTGCATAAATCCAACAATCAGTATTGGAAAATACAAAACGAGTGTTTTTCCTTTTATCTGATGCTTATTCACACGCAATGCGGAAATGAGTAATATTCCTCACCTTCAATTTCTATTAGAATTTCTTAGTATCCTTATTTGAACAAATCAACTTTTGGTTTGTTATGAACACCTAGATCAACTTTTAGTTGACGTTGAAATTGTTCATTTATTATTGAATTCCAAACTTCCATGTCCTTGGATTAAATATGCATGCTCATTCACTTTTTCCAATAGTCTTAAATTTCTCCTAAAAGACCGAAGCTCTATTGTATGTTTCCTTCAAATCCTTACTCCACATACTAACTCTTTAGTGGTTAAACCTTGGTCAAAGATATCAGACACATGATACCAGTTGTTGGTGTGTATGACGGTATATTTATGGATCAAGAGAGATTAGTGAATAGATCCTCTTTTAGTTTTGTTTTTAAACAAATACGGTTTTTAAAAGCATTTTCACAAATCGTTTGAAATATTAGTTTGTAACAGTTGAATCAAAGGAATACAAGTAAAACAATGATTAAGCAATTGATTTTAATATTGAACAAGGCTTTAACTATTAAAATTATCTTACAATCAAAACTAACACACTAAATTGATAATCCAATACAATAACAAATCAAACATAATATTTCAACAATAAATTCATAACAAAGAATTTACAATGATTTGATCTATGATGAAATGATGAACAAGCTAATTATAGTTATGATTTAATCAATGAAAATTAGACTTTCACATATTTAATCACATCAAGCTTATTGCAATTAAACATTATATTGAAGGTGAGAAAAACACACAAGAAGGGGGGTTGAATTATGTGAGTCTTTTCTTCTATTTCTTCTTCTAAGTGTTAAATACAGATCTGGACAGAATCTGATGTTGCAGATTCTAACTTAGAGTCTGAATGCAGCGGAAAATAGAGAACACACAGATAAAAAATAAAGAGTCAGGGAGAGAACAAAGACACAAAGCAATTTATAATAGTTCCTGCTACAACACATGAGTAGTCCAGTCCTCTTTCACTTCCAAGAGATTTTACTATAATGCTCAAGTACAAAGAAAGAAACTTCTATGCTCTAGGACTCTACTTAAAGACTTATTATATGCTCTAGGACTCTACCTAAAGACTTATTTTTGCTCAAGCACCCCTGCAAGAGACTTCTCTTGCTTAAGAACAACAACTTAAGACTTTACCCTGCTCAATCACAGTTGATTGAGACTTCCTAGCTGCTCAAGGTTTCACCAAGAGACTTGTATGTTCAAGCATGCAGGCGAGAGACTTTCTAAAGTGTTTACCCCTATTTCAAACACGTTAATTTCTTCTTACACTCTTTCTAATAGTGAGTGTAAACTGAACAAACTCACTCCTTAGAATTTCTAAGATATAAACTTGAAAATAATCCTAAGTGTTTTGCGCTATTTGATTTGACAAAGTTTTGGCACAAAAAAATACAGAATCTTGTTGCTACTTCTTCAAGTCTTCAGCTCCTTTCATAGGCAGTGATTTGAGAGATGTTGGAGAAGAGTGCCAACGCAAATAAAGTCATTGAGAGGCTTCAATCACGAACGTTGGCCCTTTGCCTGATATGAATAATACTGTTGGAAAGTACTTTGAATCTCCTTCGCTGAAATGAGAATTATCCGTTGCTTTCCTCATTCCTGACGTCCTTTACACGTAGACAGAAGAAGACAAAATAGCTACTCTACCAGATGCAGTGATAGAGACAGCTCACATAATAAGACAAAAGCTTACGTGGATTCTAGGTCCCTCAGAATTATGTAGCCTAGTGAGCCTTTGTGTTTGATGTCCTTCACATAATTTGTGGATGTCACTCCCCAACTTCTATGAGACTTCTGTCTTCTAGGATGTTGACTTATGGTTGACCTTCCAGTAGATATTCCACCATAGTCTGCTAAGCTTCCCAATCCCTTTATGATGATTTCATATGTTCCTTCTTCATGATAAGAGTTACTGCATACTTGAACATACGTTAGTATTCCAATTATTCTTCAATAATTTGTTATCATCAAAAACCAAGAGAACTTGTATGAACCATTTTTGTTCTAACATATTTAAAATATATCAAATCAAATATGCAAAAACAAAAGGTTAAAGGAAGAGAAAACAACCAATTTTATAGCAGTTCCTCTAATCGTCCTCGTTGTATGGTGCGCCTACTCTTAGTGAATAAATTCACGGTCTTCTACATTGATTATTGAATACACAAAGAGCTACATGGTTTGTGTTACAAGAAATTTACCAATTATGTCAACCTTTGACTCTAAAGACGAAAAAAACCTAGATCTACTTCAATAAGATCGCCTTAAGCTTGAAGCAAATCTGCACCCTTTGAATCTTCAACCTTATGTAATCCTTCAAAGATATTCGTTAAAATCCCTTCTTTTACATAGGTTCCATAAGTTTCTTAACGTGTATGTATGATATAAAATTTGTAACACCCTAAACCCTTAAAGCGATAAAGCACGCAAATAATACAAATCATACAAAGGATTTAGATGCTACTTCTTCTGTAAGTCCAAACATACATAAATAATTTTTGTCAAAACATCGCAACGGAATAATATCATACAACTCATCTCCAAAGTAGTTGTGCCACATGATCATAATACATCACCAAAATAAATCTCCAAATCTCAACAACTGAGTGAACAAATCTCATAAAGTCATAAAGTATAAATAACATCCGACAGACACCTAATCAGAGCCCTAAACTAAGACTCCAAAAGAAAAAAACGAGGTAGCTCGAAAGTTAGCCTCAAGCATACTCACATCAAATCAAGCAACTAATCTTGCACGCCGTTTACCCATCCATGCAGATAAGATAGGCGGTCAACCAAACGACCACTGGGGTTAGATAACATTCCACAAGTATAATTAAATGAAAGTAAAACGGCATAAATATTTTCAAATGATTAAACAACACTTAATTAAAATCATTCACAACAACTCAACATCATTAATATTCATCAAGCTTACAAGTATAATAATACACAAGTACATTTTCACATCTTCACATATTCATCAAATTCCACCAAGAATATAATTCATCAAGTTTCACCAATGCAAGTATTCACCAAGCACATAGAAAGTATGACACCTATCAAGTTGTGAAATGCGCCTAGACACGACCCTATATGCAAGTATGACACATTTAAACAATAATTTAAATAATTCTAGCGAAAAACGGGCTGTTACAAAATTCCTCTACGAGGTTAGAGGAGAAAAGATAGATTTCATGCATCCTTTTTAATCTGGAGTACTTCAAATTCCTTAAATGAATCAAACTACTTCACAACCTACAATATGCCCCCTGATCTACCAACTTATCTACAAAGTTCTCATAGAAAATTATTTCACAAGCTCTTTGAGAGAAACGGAGTTGAGTGAGTAGTGATGAATGATTTCAGTAAATGGGAAAAATAAAGGAAAGTTATATTTATCGGTGGAGGATATTATTAGCACTTAAGAAAGATGAATTTTAGAGAAAAACAATATCAATTGAGACAAACTGATTTACACTTATGTTGAATCAATTCATATGAAAGAAAATGAATCTGGACAAAGTATGAAGATGATCGGGTCAATTCAGATGCAAATCGAATCGATTAAGATGAACTTCAAGAAGAGTGATTTAATTCATGATCCTTATATCCAGTTTTGAGACGATTCAAACTGACTAGAAATTCATTGACTTAAGTGAATCAATTCAGAAAGTGAATTATGACTTTTGAATCGATTAACAACGATTCAAAAATGAATAAAAACTTTATGACTTGAATGAATCAATTCAGAGAGTCAGTTGTCACTTTTGAATAGATTCATCTTTTAGAAAATTGTTTTTAATGACTTGAAAATGCTCGTATGACCAAATACTATAGCAAAGCAAAATTTTAGCAAAAAGAGCTTTGAAAAGGATTTTAACAAAGATTTTATGCATGGAAAAAGTTAATGCAATTGAGAATTGATCCTAGACTAGTGGGACATATTGCATCTAAAACTATCCGAGGAATATACGACTTCACTCAAAATCCAATATAATCTAAAGACAAAGAGAGAAATACATTACCATTGTACTTCCTTATTGTGCCCTTTTGTAATTTCTCATGCAAGTTGGCCTTGTCCTTATTCATTGTGAATGAGCATATTCCTATTTTTCTTTAAGATCGTTTCATTTGGACAGATAGTTTACCTCATTGTACTAAAAACTACTGTAGGAAAAAACATGGAAATACTTCTTTTAGATTTCATTAATCTTTTTTGCCTTGTTTTAACTACACTCTTTTTGGCATCATAAAGATTTATATCTTGGTTTTACTAATAACATTTATAACAAGGAACTTGCTTGTATGTGTTACTTTATCAGACTTTGGTTTACTCATTTAAAGATGTTTGTTCTCTATTGAAAATTTTAATGATATTTTAAGTGGTATGGGGTAGGGATTCCCACAAATTTTGAATTCCTCAATACCATAAAAAAAAAAACATATATAGTTTTAACTTAAATTCTCAAGACTAGATTTTTCTAGGCATTTTCCTCGCGGTATTCAGGCATCTATATTTTTCATCATTCATTATTGTTATTTCTCTTTTTGGATGTCTCCTGTATACTACAAGAGGCTAAAATATGAATAAATAAAATATACAATATATTTTAATAAAGAAAATAATGAACAACACTTTCAACAATTAACATTAATTATAATATTATAATTGACTTTTGCATCCCCAAAGTGCTAAACCCCATTTAATTAAAGCTAAAAAAGCATGAAATTTACTTATTAAGCGATCAAAAATACTTTTAGATTACAATCAAAGGAGTTAAAAAATATGGCTCAAGTTATCTTGTTTGTTGGTGCTATGATTATTTTTCTTTCTCTATTTTTGGTTGAAACCAAAAAAAGTATGCCTTTTTTCACACCATTTTCATATTTTCTAGTTTATGTTATACTCACTAATTTATCATTTTTTTTTTTTTTATTTGACAATGCAGCTGATATTCCTTGTGATTCTAGAAATGATTGTCCACGACAGATATTACCTAGATATGTGTTGTGCGTTAATGGTTTATGTAGGATTTATTTTCCATGATGATAAAATTTAAAAATAATCATCATTTCTTAAATCATATAATAATATTTGTACCTTTATTCTGGGATATTAAATAAGAAAATAATTATGTTTCTGAAATTCATATATAATTTTATTGTTGTTGTAAGCCTTAGAGGCCAATTATTTATAAGAACTTGAAACTTGTATCAAATACTTATTTATTAAATAAAAGCATTTATTTATTATGTTTATGGTTTTAAAGTAATAAAGTCTCTAGAATATCGAGTTATGTTAAATGGAACATTAAGTATAACTTAATTGCGAGACAACAATAAACAACAAGACACTATTCTTAAAACATTCATAGTCAAGTTTTAGTGTGAAGAGGGATAACTTTAAAGCTTAGAGACTATTATGTTGGTAGACTGATTATCGCGGTGATTTTCAAAGATCAAGCTATTGATTAGCGTTGACTCACAAATTTTTATTCACCACCGAGGTTTAATTTTTCCAAGGGAAAGGGGGGAAAATTCGAAATAACCCACAATTTTTAGAGATTTAAGGTTCGGGGGTTGGTTACGTAAAGGGAAGGTGTTAGCACCCTAAATGTCTATAGTATCCTATAGGAACCTCTTTATTTTATTTATTTTTTGGCTATAATTAATTTGCTTAAAAAAAGATTAAAGTGGTGAGCAAAAAAGAAAAATGTTTTTTTTATTATTATTTATTTGGAAAGACAATTGTCTTTTGCTTACGTACCCGTGAGGGATCAAAACCACGTAGTTCATGGTAAAAAGACTGATTGATTTGTTGGATATTTTTTATTAGTTTTGAAAAAGTTTTTAAAGGTCAAAAGCCAAGTGGATTTAAATTTGTTTAGTGTTTTTTATTTTAAAAGAAATAACTCAAATATGATTAAAATGGATTTAGAATTTTATTAAGAAAAGATGGGGAATCACTTGATTGAAAATCAAGGTTTGTTTAGAAAAAAGATTTTTTTTGCGAATTTTTTATTATCTGAATGTTTTTGTTTTTTTATTTATTTAAAGCCTAAAAAATTAAAGCGTGGCAATAAAATAAAAGCGCGGGGGATTTTCATAATGACGTTGGATCAAAATGAAACCTCTTTCCCTTGAATTAAAAGTAACCTAATATTTTTGCATATTTTTTACACGTAAAACAGAATAAATAAAAAATAAATAAAAGACACATGCATGATTTTTCCTTTATGTTTACAATTGACCTAAATACATTCTAATTGCTGATAAATAAATGACAATAATAAAAAATGTTGGTGATGATGATGAACGAAAATGAAAATGCGAAAATAAAATAAAAAAATAAAAATACATGAGACAAAGTAAATAAAAAAACTAAAAGGGACAGGAGGTGCAAGTAGTAAAAAGGGAGGTGTGCAAGAAGGAAAAAAAGCAGGTTGGGATTAAAAGGAGGCCAGAGGCGCAGGTGGGCTTTCCAGATCAGATCTGGACTGTTGATCACTCAACGTTCTAAATTTGATATGGAAAAGGTTATAAATAGTCTTTGGCTGGAAAAAAAAAACCTCATTTTTTATTTTTTTTTTTCTTTCATCTCTCTTTCTAGAGGGAGAGGTTCTGCCCTCTCTCTAGAAATTTGGTGACTCTCCGGTCACCTTCTCCGGCAAGTTTCCAGATTCCAGCGCGGTGGCCGGCCACCCAAGGAGGCAGCGCCGCCGTGTCGGAATAAAAAAAATCCTTTTTTTTATTTATTTTTTCTTCTTTCCACTCCTTTTTTTTTTAACCCTTTCTTAATTTACAATTTCCAAAAGGAATTCACAAAACCCTAGATCTAGAAAAAAATAAAAAAGAAAAACCACCTCTTTTTCTTTTGGACCGGTTCAGTTGTCATGTTTAGGTTCAGCTTTGATGGTCGAGTTTAGCTTTGGTTATGTGTGCGGTTTGGTTCTTGGTTTTCAAAAAGACGTGAAAAAGTTTGATTTTATTGAAAGTTTTTGCTTCAAGTATTAATATTTAAAATGGAATAAATTTTGCACATAGAATAAATGGTAATTCCAAAAAAAGGGGCACATGCTCAAATTTGTTTAAAAGAGTGGTGGTCGCCAATAGCATAGGTCCACGGATTACAAAATTTGGAAAATGCTAATTATACGGGGAAGGTACACTGAACACAATAACCCATATTCTCCCTACCAACTTTGAATTCCACTGTTTAAGATGCTTCAAATTAGAGGTCCTCTAACAGCTAAGGTGCCCTAAGTGAGTGGTGTGTGATTCAATGCAGTTACTTTTTCATAATCCTTAACTTTTGCATAGATCGCCCTTTCGGGTTTTTTACCTATCAGGATAATTATTTTTTCTGTTTTATGTCTCTAATTTTTGCCTAGACCTCCCTTTTGGGTTTTCAGTCCACCAAGACGCTAATTTTTTCCTAAGCCGCCCTTTCGGGTTTTCGACTTACCGAGCTATTCTTTTATTTTTAGACAAAGTATGTCTTGACTGCATCGGAGTTCACAGGACGAGGAAATTTCTCACCATCCATAGTTGTAAGAGTCATAGCACCACCAGAGAAAACTCTCTTGACAACATGTCCCTTCATAATTGGGCGTCCACTTTGTTGGAACAAAATGTGTTTAACATTACCCTTTGAGTTTTGATGATACAAGGTATTAAAAAAATTGTCAATTGGATATGCTAATATTTGTTCAAGTGTGCAGGACCATAGACAAAAAATTTCAGTGTCTTAGTTAAAGCATAGGTTCTGAAAGAACAAATGAGAGCAATGGAATCAACAAGAAGGAAACTTGAAGCATCTGAAGAAAAGAGGTTCTGAAGACAAGTGGTCCTGAAGAAGCTAACGTCATCAGAAGTACTCTCCTCAGAAGCTGATCACCAGAAGCTGACGTCATCAGAAGCTGGAAGACTGAAGAACTTCAAATGTTGTTCAAATGAAGATTTAATCACGCCTATCATTGCAGAAGACTGGAAGAATAAAACAACGGCTAATTCAAATGAATCTGAAGGCATTGGATGCTTATTCTTTGGAAAACGTTGAAAAGGACAATTGTACGAAGTGTAGAACCACTATCTCCACTACTTTGATTTGTGTCTGCAACAGGACAAGAACAACATCTATGCATGCACCAGTGTTCCTCCAGACTTGGAATGGATTTGAAATTGCTCCATCATAGGACAATAACCAAATCAGGCATAAGATCATTGGTGATTTGATCAAGCTTAATCGACTTTTTTTGATGTGCTGGCAAATTCAACAACGTATCTTTCACACCTCTATATAAAGGAGTGAAGACCTGCTGTTTGGACACTTAAGACTCATACAACAATTTACAAGTGCCAAAACTCTATTGAAATTGTTCTACATCAAAAGTTGACTTAGAATTTCTTAACAACTTTCATATCTTAGAAACTATAGAGTCTTAAGAGTTTGTATCTGTTGTCTTAACACTTAACAGTGTAACAGAAAAAGATCTGAGAAAAACATGTCTGGTGAAGACTCCACTTCTTGTTCTGGTCAGAACAACAATGGTGTGCCATATCATTATGGTAATAAGAAAGCTGACTCTAGTAAAGTTCCAAAGTTTAATGGAGATCCTGAAGAGTTCTCTTGGTGGAAAACCAACTTTTATAGTTATGTCATGGGTTTAGATGAAGAATTGTGGGACATTCTTGAAGATGGTGTTGGTGACTTGGTCCTTGATGAAGAAGAAGCTGCTATTGATAGAAAGAAACATACTCTTGCTCAGAAGAAACTTTACAAGAAGCATCACACGATCAAAGGATCACTTGTTACTGCTATACCTAAAGCAGAATATATGAAAATGAGTGACAAATCCACTGCAAAGGCAATGTTTGCTTCTCTATGTACAAACTATGAAGGTAGCAAGAAAGTCAGAGAACCAAAAGCTCTTATGCTTGTTCATCAGTATGAACTATTCAAGATGAAAGAGGATGAAAGTATTGAGCAAATGTACTCGAGGTTTCAAACTCTAGTCTTTGGACTTCAAGTACTGAAGAAAAGCTATGTAGCTTCTTATCATGTGAGCAAGATACTAAGAAACTTGCCTGCTAGATGGAGACCTAAAGTTACTACTATTAAGGAAGCTAAAGATTTAAACACTTTAAGTGTTGAAGATCTTGTCACCTCTCTCAAGGTTCATGAGATAAGTCTAAATGAACATGAGCCTGCTAAGAAGAGTAAATCTATTGCTCTGCCATCTAAAGGAAAGTCATCAAAAGCTCTTAAAGTTATTGAATCTGAAGAAGAATCAAATGATGGAGATTCTGATGACAATCCTATTGAGAAGATGGTTATGCTCTCCAACAAGCTTGAGTATCTGGCAAGGAAGAATAGAAAGTTTCTGAGTAAGAAAGGTGGCTACAAAAGCTCCAAGAAAGAAGATCAGAAGGGATGCTTCAACTGTAAGAAGCATGGACATTTCATTGCTGATTGCCCTGACCATCAGAAGGAGAAATCAAAGGACAAGTCAAAGAAATCAAGCTTTAACTCAAGGAAATTCAGGAAGCAGATTAAGAAGAGTTTAATGGCAACCTAGGAAGATTTAGATAGTGAATCTAGGTCTGAAAAGGAAGAAGCTGGAGATGAAGCAAATGTAGTTGTGGGGTTAGTAGCTACACTAACATCAGAAGCTGAACCTGACTCAGACTCAGAAGATGAAAATGAGGTATACTCTAAAATTCCCAAAGAAGAACTTGTTGAGTCTCTTAAAGAGCTCCTTACACATTTTGAACTTAGGACCAATGAATCGAAAGATTTAAAAGAAAAATATGTTGATTTAATGAAACAACAAGAATCAACTCTATTGAATCTAAAAGCTTCTGAAGAAGGACTTAGAGGGTTTGACTTCATTTGTAAAACTTATGAAGAGAAGCTCAAGTTTCTTTGTCAGAAGCTACAAGAAAAGTGTAATGGAAAATCTTTAAGTAAACATGAAATTGCTCTTGAAGATTTTATTATATCTGGTATTGACAGAAGCAAAGTGGCTTTTATGATTTATAACATTTACAGAAACAATAGTAAAGGGATTGGATTTTCTGAAGGAAAACCTAATGAAATCAGTCTCAAAGCATGTTGTGAATGCATCAAGGAAGGGTTGAAAACCTTCTTTGTACCTGAAGGTGCTAAGTTTGAAACTGTGGTTCAGTCAGAACCTGAAGCTTCCTGTTCTAAGGCTAAAAATACTTCAAAGCCAAAGAACTCTAAGTCTAAGGCAATGACAAACTCTGATTCTAAAACTTCAAAGATCAAGATTCTAAAGAGATCAGAACCTATTCCTCAGAGCCTGTTGAAACCAGAGTCTGGTATCTTAAAGTCTAAGTTTCAGAAGAACAAAACAATTGTTGCTTCCTAGGAACTAAAACCAAAAGGTGCTAAACCTAACATATTGGTTAATCAGAAGCAATCAAACTTACAGCACAAGGTACAAGAAGTGAAGAGTAAAACTTCTGGTACTAACCTCAAAGGACCCATAAAACAATGGGTACCTAAATCTGAAATTGTCAATACTGCAAATATGCCTAAGAGCAAAGGAAAAGCAAAAAATCATGGTACCTAGACAGCGGTTGCTCAAGACATATGACAGGAGAGAAGTCTATATTCCTCACCCTCACAATGAAAGAAGGAGGAAATGTGAAGTTTGGAGGCAACCAATCTGGCAAGATCACTGGTATAGGAACTATTGGTAACTCCTCTATCTCTATTAATAATGTGTGGTTGGTAGATGGTCTTGAACATAACCTATTAAGTATCAGTCAGTTTTGTGACAATGGTTATGATGTGATGTTTGGAAAGACCAACTGCGCAGTAGTTAACAAGGATGATAATTTCATAGTGTTCAAGGGAAAAAGAATATAGAATGTCTATAAAATCAACTTCTCTGAACTGGTTGATCAGAAGGTGATTTGCCTTCTATCAGTGAATGATAAGAAATGTGTATGGCACAGAAGATTGGGACATGCTAACTAGAGATTAATCTCTAAGCTTAGTAAGTTACAACTTGTAAAAGGCTTACCTAACATTAGCTATCACTCAGATGCACTTTGTCGTGCATGCCAGAAAGGGAAGATTGTTAAATCATCTTTCTAAACTAAAGACATTGTCTCAACCTCCAGACCCTTAGAATTACTTCATATTGATTTGTTTGGACCAGTTAACACTGCATCCTTATATGGAAGTAAATATGGATTAGTCATTGTTGATGATTACAGCAGATGGACATGGGTAAAATTCCTAAGAAGTAAGGATAATGCTTATGATGTATTCAGTAACTTCTGCACTCAAATACATTCTGAAAAAGAAACGAAGATTTTAAAAGTAAGAAGTGATCATGGTGGAGAATTTGAAAATGAGCCATTTGAAGCTTTTTGTGAAAAACATGGAATTATCCATGAATTCTCTTCTCCTAGAACTCCACAGCAAAATGGGGTTGTAGAGAGAAAGAATAAAACTTTACAAGAAATGGCAAGAACCATGATTACTTTCATCAATTTGGATGTACTTGTTACATTCTAAATAACAAGCTCTACCTAAAGAAATTTGATGCCAAAGCCCAGAGGAATCTTTTTAGGTTATTCTAAAAGGTCAAAGGCATACAGAGTGTATAATTCAGAAACACTTTGTGTTGAAGAATCAATGCATGTTAAATTTGATGACAAAGAGCCTGGAAATGAAACTCAAGAGCAAGGTGAAAGTGTTGCAAATATGCATGTGCCTGAAGATATTTCAGAACCTGATTAGACTGCTGAATATGAAGAAATTGCAGAAGCTGAAATCACTCCAGAAGCTCAAGATGAAGTAGCTTCTGACGAAGCTCAAGATGGTTCTCAGCAAGCTAACCAATCCAAGAATACATTCAAGTACAAGTCATCACATCCTGAGGATCAAATCATTGGAAACAAAGATAGTCCTAGAAAAACAAGGTCATATTTCAAACAAGAAGAGTCTATGATAGGATTATTATCCATGATAGAACCTACTGCAGTTGATGAAGCACTTTCAGATGATGGATGGATATTAGCTATGCAAGAAGAGCTCATTCAGTTTCAGAGAAATGATGTGTGGGATCTGGTACCCAAACCTCAGAAGAAGAATATTATTAGAACAAAATGGGTATTCAGAAACAAGATGAATGAACAAGGTGAAGTAGTCAGAAACAAAGCTAGACTTGTTGCTCAAGGTTACAGTCAACAAGAAGACATTGATTATACTGAAACATTTGCTCCAGTTGCAAGATTGGAAGCAATCAGGTTACTTCTTTTCTATGCAGTAAATCATGGCATAATATTATATCAAATGGATGTAAAGAGTGCATTTCTCAATGGAGTGATATCAGAAGAAGTGTTTGTCAACCAGCTTCCTGGTTTTGAGGATCTTAAGTATCCTGACCATGTTTATAAACTAAAGAAATCACTATATGGCTTGAAACAAGCTCCCAGAGCTTGGTATGATAGACTAAGTAATTTCTTGATTAAAAATGATTTTAAAAGAGGTGAAGTTGACACAACACTCTTCAGAAGGAATCTTGAGAAAGACATTCTTGTTGTGCAGATATATGTGGATGATATAATATTGTGTTCTACTAATGCATCTCTTTGCAAGGAATTCTCTAAGTTAATGCAGGATGAATTTGAAATAAGTATGATGGAAGAATTGAAGTTCTTCCTTGGAATTCAAATTAATCAAAGCAAAGATGGGGTGTATGTTCATCAAAAAAAGTATACAAAGGTGCTTCTCAAGAAGTTCAAGTTGGAAGATTGTAAAGTGATGAACACTCCAATGCATCCAACCTACACTTTAAACAAAGAAGATACTCGATCAACGGTAGATCAGAAGCTGTATAGAGGTATGATTGGTTCTTTGTTATACCTCACTGCATCTAGGCCATATATTTTATTCAGTGTATGCTTGTGTGCAAGATTCCAATCAGATCCTAGAGAGTCTCATTTAACTGTTGTTAAGAGAATCTTCAGGTATCTGAAAGGAACAACAAATCTTGGACTCCTCTATAGGAAATCCTTAGATTATAAGTTGGTTGAGTTCTATGATGCTGACTATGCTGGTGACAAGATTGAAAGGAAATCAACCAGTGGCAACTGCCAGTTTCTGGGTGAGAATCTGATATCCTGAGCTAGCAAAAGACAAGCAACTATTGCCATGTCTCCTGCCCAAAGGTGGAGGAGTAGATCAACCCTCATTGGAGCACAAAGTGTTCTTACATTTCCTGATCACTTATGCTTTGGGCACTGAAGGAAAGCCAGGACAGCAACAGACGTTGGATTCCTTATGGAAGATTATTATCTGAAATTTTTCATCAAGGAGGAATTCTGAAAGCCATCAAGTTGTCAAAGATTATAACTGATTCACAACTAGGCACAATGACTGGTAAAGTTATGAATAAATCTTGATATGACGGCTTGAATCAATGAATTAGGTATTCTAGTCTTGTATATATAATGAAGCAACACGGGCTAAATAGTCTGGTTGGGCTTTAGAAAATTGTAGATCCTCTAGCTGATCCATGTAACAAATTAGTAACAAATATAGCAACTCCTAAAAAGTAAGAACGTCTTTAGGAACCGCCAAACACACCACCAAAGATCCCTAAAATATTGTCTATACTTTAGGAACAAATCAGCCAGCTGATTCTGGACAAAAATACGATACTTGGTGAACAAAAAATAAGGTGTGGTTTCCTTAATAAGATAAAGCGCGTGAAAACCAAGCCACACAAACAGGGCACACTGAACCGTGCCAGGATGTTGGAACTCAAAATCAGTCACGAAATCACCAACAAAACCATCACAATCTCAACCATATCACAACCATAAACCCTCAGTCACGAAATCACCAGCAACACCATCAACACAAACTCAAAAACCAACCTCATTAACCAAAATCGAACCGATCCACGTCAACAAACAACAGTTCACGCGAAATCCAAACCGGTCTAACACCACAAACCGAATCAAAAACAGACCGGATCCATCAAGAAGTAAAAAAGGCAGATTTCTTCTATTATTTCAGATTTAGGGTTGTACATAGATGTTTTGAAAATTTTGAGGCCATGAACGGAAAGAGAAAAGAAAAATAAGTGGAATCATAAAAAATAAAAATAAAAAGAGGACATTTTAATGTTCGGTGCGGCGGCGCCGCCTCCCTGGTTGGCTGGCTGACCACCACGCGGGAATCTGAGTTGATGGTTAGAAAACTCATGGCTTTTTAGAGAGAATTTAGAGAGAAGAAAATAAGAGAGAGAAAGAGATTGTTAAAAAATGAAAGAATCTGATGGTGAGCCTATTTATAGGCCCACCAAATCTCGTGTGTGCCAGCCCATACACTAGAGATGCACCCGCGCTTCAAGGCCCTTTGATCTAGATCTGATGGCCGTTGATGCTT